>Ga0136644_10000017_pt1 | contig 128977 bp, 111 predicted proteins | sample C_130820_EF_Meta_FD_94780 | JGI IMG/M metagenome (GOLD analysis project Ga0136644, IMG submission 94780) | Freshwater microbial communities from Lake Croche, Canada to study carbon cycling - C_130820_EF_MetaG (v2) (version 2) | ecosystem: Environmental > Aquatic > Freshwater > Lake | place...
CAAATTATAATAATATAACTGAAGTAGTATTTAAAAATTATAAAGAAAAAGATATTTCTATAGAAAATTATAATGAAGTTATTAAAACTGATAGAAATATGGTTAATGATATATTAGGAGAGTTAACTAATATTTTAAATTATTATAATAATATTATTGGTACTTTAGAATACGTAAACAAAAACATAGGCGGTTGCTTTAACAAAATTATAAATTTTTATGTTCCTTTGTATAACATATCCACTGTTATAAATAATGATAAAATATTTAATTTAGATTATAAAATAGAAAAAAAAAATAATATTAGCATAAAAGAAATAATCAAAACTTCAACCGGCAAAGCAGGTACTACTACTCCATATAATAGGCTATGTATTAATAAACAAAATCTAAGAAGTCAAAGTAAAGAAATTAACTTTGATGTTGAATATTTTGTCGGATATAACAATATAATAACAAAATTTAATTTATTTGTTGTTAATAAATATAATATTACATTATATAATCATTTTATTGAACAAATAGAAATATTTTTACAAAAATTACAAGAATGTGCTAATGAAAAAAAATATGATGATTTAAAGAAACTTTTGAATATTATAAGAGAAGATTTATCAGAAATGGGTTTTAAAAAATCAGAACTTCCAAATGAAATAGAACTTTCTAATGAAAAAGCTATTATTTCTGATACAAAAAAAGCATATTATGCAATAGACAAATCTAATATACGAGATGGAAAGAGAAGAAGAGGAGGAGCGTTGTATGATATAATGGATGTAAATAATGATACATTATCAAAAAACATCACTATGTTAAAAGAATTTGATTTATTTTTGAAAGGGTTTATGATGTTACTAATTGTTATATGGACTGAGGGGTATATGATAACAAATGATTTGGAATCTGATAAGTTAATAATAAAAATAATATATTTTTATTTAACACGATTTGATATAGATATTGTTGGCAATTATCAATTAAATGAGATTGAAAAGGATGTTAAAAAAATTATACAAGAATACAATGATGGAAATATAAATTTTATATATGATAATCATTATGAAGATGTTATTTATAGTAATAAATTTACATTGAATAATTTAAATATTAATAAATGTCTATATAACTATGTTAATTGTATTGATGAAAGAATAACGCAAGATATGAAAAATGATGTAGAAGATTTTTTTAATTTATCAAAAAATAAAGGTTTTAATGATATCCTATTGCCACCATTAAGTAATAAGCCAGAAAATAGAAACGAACAAAGTTCTCCTATTCAGAAAACATTATTTCCTTTTCCTGAAGAAATGAGCGAATTTATTAACAACATTTTTTTAAGTGGAGAAATTATTACCATAATTAATACGATACACAATAAATTATATAACATACCATTATCATCAGATAAATTATCAAATAATAATTTAATACAAAATATACCTACAATAAGAACCGGTCATTCTACAAATGAAAATAATATGAATGGATTTAAACAAAAAGAACCAAAAAGTGTATTTTCTTTTGGTGGTAAAAAAACTCGCCATTATAATAAGAAGATTTCTAGAAATTATCGTATCAAAAAAAACAAAACGAAACGCAGAAATAACAAAACAAGAAAGTCGTAAAAATCATTATTTTCGTATATAAATCTAATATATACGAAATATGTCCAATATGTCCAATAAAGAAACACCTATACATAATATTCCATTTGAATTTCCCAAAAATATTAAAATGGAAAAAAAGGATTTTCAAAAATTATTGTTTTTATCCAATGTGTTAGACCAAGGTTGGACAATTAAAAAACACAATGATACATACATTTTTACAAAAAAACACGAGAACCGTCGTGAAATCTTCCAAGAAGATTATTTAGAAAAATTTGTATTATCTAACTTTGGTTGTGGAAGTTTATAGAAAAATATGATTTTACACCTTTTTTCATTTTATACCAGTGAAGATTTGAAACCGCACCCCATAGGGGCGCTATGGTTCAAACTGTAACTGGTAACTTAGTTGAAGTTTAATCCGCTGTGCGGATTGAAATCTTCAACGGCGTATACTAAAAATTTTCAAAACCAGCATCTAACCATGCCGAAATACGTTTTGGATGTAACGCAACCATCATTAGTTCCTCATAAAAGATATCAACCATTTGTTTTTTCATTTTTTTATAATCAATTTCAAAGATAGATGGATTATCTGATACAAAAGACCAAGAACTTCTATCTAATTTATGTTGATTTTTTTCTAATATATGCATAGCATTTGGATTTTTAGATAACCAAAACCAACTAATTTTGTCTTGATTTTTTTCTAATAAATGAAGAGCATTCGGATTTGAATTTTTTGATAAATGAAACCAATCAATTTTATCTGGATTTTTTTCTAATATATGCATAGCATTTGGATTTTCTGATAACCAAGACCAGCATCTTCTATCTAATTTATCTAGATTTTTTTCCAGTAAAGCAGTAGCATTTATATTTTTTGACAACATTTCCCAACAATAAGTATCTAATTTATCTAAATTTTTTTCCAATAAAACAATAGCATTTGGGTTTGTATTTTGTGACAAAAATCCCCATTCTATTTTATCAGGATATTTTTCCAACAAAGCAATAGCATTTGGATTTTGCGATAATTTAAACCAATAAATTTTTTCAGGATTTTTTTCCAACAAAGAAATAACATTTGGATTTGGATTTTGCGATAAACTATACCATTCAAGTTTATTTGGGTCTATCCAATCTAATAATTTGTATAAAGGTTCTGGTTGTTTCATTTTTGATATTTGTTTGAATATAGATTTCTATTATAATAATAAATCAATTTTTTTATTATAACAAGGGCGTTTATTTTTATTATGCTGTTATAATTTGCCATTTGTATCCCTTATGTATTTCATTACTAATGGATACTTTTTTCAATGTAGTATGCGACATTTGAAATTGTAATGTTACCTCTGTAATCGATTTGAATTGTTTGATTTCTTTATTTGTAATTGGGTCAATTTGTATAACATATTTGCTATTTTTTTTTATAAATCTTTCTGGTAATGAATTTGTCGATAAATATTCGTCTTGCATTTCTTGAGAACATTTATCGAAAAAGTTCCAATAATGGCCTGATGATATAGAACCATTTTTAATTGCTCGTGAAATTGTAGAAAATCCAGCCAAATTACGACTTTCGGCTGCATCTCGTTGTGATGCGAATACTTCCATTATTTTTGTTTTTTTTATATCAATCATTGCAATATATTCAATGGATTTATTGCTCGATATTACAGTTGGTAACGGTATAGGAGTTTCTACTATATCTCTATCTTGTAAAACCCATCGACAATTTTTATATATTGTATTTGCTTTTGATGCTTCTCTTAAGCCAGTATGGGATGAACCGCCGACATTTCGTATAACATCAATTACGCTGTCATATATATTTATTAATTCTAATGTATCTTTATTGTATTGGAATACCTTTGGAGAACGTGTATTGAACCGGCGTTTCACGAAATTGAGTGTAATACCTTCTTCGTTGGATTGTAAATCGTCAGTTTCAGTAGATTGTGTATTTTCAATTGTTTCTGTTGTTTCTATAGGTTGTTGTTTTAATTCTATTTTTTTTTCTAATAATATTGTTTCTTCTTGAAATTTTTCAATTTCTTTATCAATTAATTTTATTTTGAGTTCTATCATTTCTTTACTATTCATATCATTATTGTTTAATTTAGTTATTTCTTGGTTTATCAAAGCTATTATATTTTTATATTGGTCTTCATTTACAATAAAAGTTTCTCGTGCGATTATACCATCTAATTTTGTAATAGAATAATATAAACTTTTTACACTTTCATTTGAATGTATTATTTTTTCTAATTTAATATAATGCTGTGTTTCAAAAACATCTAATAATATTGGAACAATGCCATAAGTATTTGATATATTTGCCATTCGTTCTTTAATGTTTTGTGTTGAACCTATTTTAATAATAAACTTATCATCATTTTCATCCTTTAGTTTACAAAAATAAACGACATTTTTATTATGGTACAATTGTAATATTTTATTATGAATTTCTTTTTTTGCTTTTTGATAAATTAATTTGGAATCAATTTCTAATTGTTGTTTCAATTTGTATTCTCCAGTTAAACGAATTTCTTTTAACACTTGTATCATCCATAGTTGAAATTTCTCTGCTACTGGTTTATTCGAGCGAGCAAGTAATCTATATAATCCAGCTTCTGTCAAAAATGCTGTTTTTTGAATTCCGCCAAGGGAAGCAAAATCTTCGATTACCTTTAATTCTTTACCATAATTCGTAATAGTTGATATAATGTTTGACATTTTTAGTAATGCACCAATTTGTTTTGCTTGGAAAAGAGGATTTTCAATAGTTCCCTGAATATTTATAGGATATTGTTCGTCACACAACGAGAATGCTTTTAGTATGTCCATACTATATATTATATGGAGATATTCTTTTATGTATTTTAACGAATATAAGTTCTCCTAAAGTAATTGGTTCGATGTAGTTTTTGGAAAATAATATAAAAGTTAAGTTATATAATATAATAAATGCCCGATTCAAAAAAATCTGAAAAATTTAAGACAGAGCGTATCGCAGTTTATGATAAATTAATGGCAATTTTAAATTATTCACAAAACCAATTTTTTATTTTAAATGAACTTGATAATAATATTGACTTACAAAACCAAATATTAGGGTTAGTAGTTGATATTCGTAAATTTTATTCTGCAAGTGGTTGTAAAGGGTGTAGTGAAAATAGAGTTTCTAAGCGGCCGTATATGAGCATTATTCGATATATTTTAAAACAAAATAATAAAACACTATATTCTACTGAAATTTCAATTCCAAATTGTGAACAAAAAAATAAAAAAACGAAGAAATATAAGATATTTTAGAACACACTAAAAATGGTATAATAATTATAGTTGTTATAATTATTAACCGAGTAAGGGAGTATTATAAAAATTTATATGTCAAAAAAATTATAAAATAAATGGATTACTTCAATAGTTTTGCTTGTAGTATTATTACTCCAATATTCAATTTGATTTTTTAATATATCAAGTCGTTCATTCCATTCTGTATTATTATCTTTAGTTACAATAAAAATTCCGTGCTTATTTGCTTTCCAGCAAGACTTTATAAGTTGATTATTTTTATTAACATATGAATCTGGATTAAATCGAATAATTACAAGTGGTCTAAAACCAATATCTTGTGAAAGTTCCATTAATCGTTTGTTTTCACAACTACAGTCATAATTTATATGTTGGTTTTCGTCAACTTCTATAATAATTACTTGATAACCTAAGTCTAATAATAAATCTGGTCTTCGTCTAGAGCAACCATCACTAATTTTTTTATCTGTAACCCAAGTAAAGTTTGAAAATTGGTCCAATACATAGTCTACTACACTTTTTTCTTTGGTTTTATAATTTCGCGTTACTGGTTTATCTGGAAATAAATGAATATAACAAAATAAACAATATCCTTCATACTTATTTGAAGGATTTCTCGTATTGCACCATTCAGATAAACATTGTTTATTAACAACATCTTCCATATTATCTAATTTATGTGAATTACAAAAAACTCCTTTTGTTTCACCACTATAATTAAACATCGGTCTTAATATGCAACCATTGTGATTACATAATTCGTGTTTAATATCTATCATATCTTCTAATTTATGTTGAAAACAATATATTGGTTGTTCACCATCCGCATAATTATATGAAGGAATTGTATTACAACCTTCTTCTATACATTTTCTATGTTTTCCATCAATCATACCATCTAATTTATGGTTAGAACAAAAACGGCAATGTGTATCATTTTCAAACTTATAAGATGGCGATAAGTTACATTTTTCGAATTCACAACGACTATGTTTAATATCTATCATACCCTCTAATTTATGTTTTGAACAAAATCTACCGTTTTTTTCACCTTCAACATTAAATTGAGCAATTACTTTACAATTTGGTTCTTCACACCTTTTTCCTGTTACATTTACCATATCGTTTGTTTTATGAGTGATACAATATAAACCTTTTGTTTCTGTTGGTAAATTATAAATGGGTGTAATATAACATTTTATTCCATTAACGCCTTTACATCGTTTAGCTGTAAGATTTACCATTCCCTCCAAATAATGCGAATTGCAATATTTCGGTTTTTCATTTGGAAATCCAAATATAGCTCGTAACCCTTTGCAATGTTCATTTTCACAAGTTTTATCAACTACATTTCTCATTCCATCTAATTTATGACTACTACAAAATTTACCTTTTTTTTCACCTAAAATGTTAAAACAAGCAGTTTTTCCACATCCGTTAGGACATTTATTTACCATCTCTATAATATACTATGATAAAATATCTTTATGTCGTTTAACGCATTAAATATAACATTGTGTCAAATCGTGAATTTTCTAAATATGTCTAAATATGTCTAAATATGTCTAAATATGTCTAAATATGTTTTTTAAATTTTTTAAGCTATTTTTAACTTACTTCAATGAAAAAAATAACAATAACTGTTCATTATTTATACCTACAATTATACTATAGCAAAAATAAAATTATAAAAATTAAAATAATTATTATGTAGGCATTTTTGATATAATCTCATTTTTAATTTTTATTTAGCAATTTCCATAGAATTTATTTTCTCTGTATAGTATATATAAAAAACCAGCAGCATGGGAGGAGCACTAATGCAGTTAGTCGCCTACGGCGCACAAGACGTTTTCCTTACAGGAACACCAGAAATTACATTCTGGAAAGTATCATACAGAAGACATACAAACTTCGCAATGGAATCCATTGAACAAACATTCTCCGGCCAAGCCGATTTCGGTCGCCGCGTTACATGCACAATCTCCAGAAATGGTGATCTTGCATACAGAACATACCTTCAAGTCACCCTTCCAGAAATTAACCAAGATATGGGCAATAAAACAACAAATGATAATGTCTATGCTCGTTGGTTAGATTACATTGGTGAACAACTTGTTGCCCAAGTTGAAGTCGAAATTGGTGGCCAAAGAATTGACCGTCAATATGGTGACTGGATGCACATCTGGAACCAACTTACAATGAGTTCTGAACAAAAAAGTGGATATTTCAAGATGATTGGTAACACCACTCAACTTACATACATCACTGACCCAGCATTCGCTGCTGTTGCTGGACCTTGCGCTGCTGCCGGTGGCCCATCCCAAGTTTGTGCCCCTCGTAATGCTCTTCCAGAAACAACCCTTTATGTTCCTCTTCTTTTCTGGTTTTGCCGCAATCCTGGACTTGCTCTTCCACTTATTGCTCTTCAATACCACGAAGTCAAAATCAACATTGACTTCCGTCCAATTGGTGAATGTCTATGGGCTGTAAAGAACATTGGTGCTACAAGTGCAACTCAATCAGTATTACGTGCTTACCAACAATCCCTTGTTGCTGCTTCCCTTTATGTTGATTATATCTTCCTTGATACCGATGAACGTAGAAAGATGGCACAAAACCCTCACGAATACCTTATTGAACAACTTCAATTTACAGGCGATGAATCGGTAGGATCCTCATCGAACAAGATAAAGCTAAACTTCAACCATCCTTGCAAGGAATTAATCTGGGTTGTCCAACCTGATGCCAATGTTGATTACTGTGCTTCCCTTGAAGCCGGAACAACACTATTCAAGACCCTTGGTGCTCAACCATTCAACTATACTGATGCCATTGATGCTCTTCCAAATGCTATCCACGCTTTTGGTGGCCCAGCTGAAACATCTGGTTCAACTGCCTTCATCAACGCATCTAACCTATTCCAAATGCCTGGTGCTGCTGATACAACAAACCAAGGTGATTGGGGAGTTCCTAATACTCCTCTAGGTGGTGATGGTAGTGTATCTGGTCTATCTGATGCCGGAACATTCGTTCTTGCTGAAACCGCCCTTGACATGCACTGTTGGGGTGAAAACCCAGTTGTAACTGCTAAGCTACAACTTAACGGCCAAGATCGTTTCTCAGAACGTGAAGGATCATACTTCGATGTTGTTCAACCATTCCAACACCACACCCGCGCACCTGATGCTGGTATCAATGTTTACTCATTCGCCCTAAGACCAGAGGAACATCAACCAAGTGGATCTTGCAACTTCTCCAGAATTGATAACGCTGTCCTTCAACTTGTCCTTTCATCTGGTGCCGTTGCTGGTACTGCCACCGCCAAAGTCCGTGTTTACGCTGTCAACTACAACGTTCTTCGTGTAATGAGTGGTATGGCAGGGGTAGCATACAGTAATTAATCCAATTAAACTATAAAGTTATTTAATTAAAATAAATATAAAACTATGTATTATATTTATTGGTTGTTGCTTTCGAAAACAAAAAGTATTATGAATAAAAATAATATAAAGAAATAGCAATAAATAAATTACGTCAATAAAAATGACAACATTCGACATAGTAAATCTCATTGAAAGCAACCCTATTGCCAAATTGAATGGTAATTATCAATCAAAATTGATTGAAAAAATGAAAAATAATTTTAGTAATTATGAACAACAATTGTTTTTATCAAGTTTTTACGTTTATTTGAATTATGATGCAACTACAGATTTCGTAATTGATTTAGATAATGTATGGAAATGGTTAGGTTTTGGTCAAAAGGTTAATGCTAAACGTGTATTAGAAAAAAATTTTATAAAAAATAAAGATTATAAATTAGTGCTTTGCCAATTGGCAAAGCAAGGCCAACACGTAAACGGTGGGCATAATAAAGAAATATTTATGTTGAATATTGAGACATTCAAAAAATTTTGTTTAAAATCAGAAACAAAAAAGGCAGATGAAATACACAATTATTTTATAAAAATGGAAAATGTTATATTTGAGGTTATAAACCAAGAATGTCAAGAATTAAAACAACAACTCGAACAAATCAAAAACGAAATGGATCAAACTGAAACAAAAGTGAAAAAAGAATATGACGAAAAATTACTCAAAGAAAAGGCATTAGAAAAACAAAATATCTTATTGAGAGAATTTGGAACAGCAGGATCATTAGTATATATATTAAAAGTTAAATCTTACGAAAGTGGTGAATATGTAATAAAAATAGGCGAAAGCAGACGAGGTGTAGAAGGACGATACAATGAACATAAATCAAAATATGAAGAAATATTATTGTTGGATTGTTTTATGGTAAATCGAAGCAGAGATTTCGAACAATATTTACATAACCACAAAGACATAAGGTTAAATCAAGTTAATAATTTACAAGGTCACGAGAACGAAAATGAATTATTTCTAATAGGAAAAAATTTAACATACAAAATGATATTGAATATCATAAAAACAAATATCAAACAATTTAATGATATAGATTACGAAAGTCTAAGTAAAGATATTGAAAGTATAAAAAATATATTATCTAATCAACATCAAAATGAAATTTTACAAGATAAAAATAAAATACAATCACTATTTGAGAACCAAACGTTATTATTACAAAAAATAACCAATTTGGAAAAAACGAATAAAGAGATGTTAGAAAAAATGAATTCAATGCAAACAAGAACAACAACCAATTTTGAACAACCACTCCCTACAATCGGCCCACGATTACAGAAAATCAACCCCGAAACATTACAACTAATAAAAACATACGAAACCGTGTCAGAGTGTATGAAAGAAGACAGCACAATAAAACGCCCAAGTATTCATAAAGCCATCGTCGAAAATATAGTATACAAAGGATTTCGCTGGATGTATGTGGATAGAGAATTCGACCCAAATATAGTCAACAATATCAAACCAACGAAACAAACAAAATCGCAAAATTTGGGTTATATAGCAAAATTAAACACCACCAAAACACAAATACTGAATGTCTATATAGATAGAAAAACAGCAGCAATACAAAATAATTATCAATCCACATCTTCATTAGATAACCCAGTAAAAAACGGGACTATTACAAACGGACATTATTATATGTTATACGAAAACTGCGATGTTATCATAAAACAAGAGTTTATCGAACAACACGGAGAACCATTACTTTATAAAGATGGAGTAGGACAATATGATGCACAAAACAATTTACTAAGAGAGTTCATATGTAAATATGATTGTATACGAACATTATGTATGAGTGATAAAACCCTTGCCAAGACACTGGATAAAAATATAGCATACAATGGATTTTATTATAAATCACTGGGTTCAAAAACGAACTACCTATAAAAAGCACTATGTAAACGGTTTTATCACGGTTGGGATAATCGCTGGAAAAGAGTACCAATAAATAACCTGTCCTGCATCTTGGGCATCATTGGTTTTGAAAGAACTACCATCAACAAATTTTATTGTAAATAATCCATCAACATTACCATCATATGGGTGAACATATGGATTAGTATAAATCGTATATTGAACCAAACGATTATTAACAGGATTTCCGCTGGTATCAACAGCAAAAGCTGTTCCTTCTGCGTTTGTATACATAGTAAGATATACTTGTCCATTCATCATAATTTGAACGGTTTTTAAATCAGCATAAAATTCATTATGATGAAAACGACCATATTCATTGAAGACACGTCTCAAATCGTTAGAAGACATTTTATATTATATAACATTATAATACAAAATACTAAATATTAATTATATAATTACACTATAACCAATGCAGTAAACAATACACTAATTTTATAATTTACAAAATACAGAAAATACAAAAATCAAATAGAAAAACCAAAAAATATTTAATTTAATAAAAACAGCATAAAAAATAATGTATAATCATAATATTCAATAATACAAAATGTCATTGTTCTGTTCTTCCAAATTAAATACACAAAATGACTTATTAATGACAAATTTGACAGATTTTTATAATAAATGCGATAATCTCAATAAAATGATGAAGATTATAAATGGCGAATCAAAAATATCATTACGAATTGTAGACTGGTTTGTAACCAATTTCGCAAAAAAATACTATACTGTATATGAATTGCAGTCTATACCAGGCGAAATCAACAGATTTAAAGTGTATAATGATTATAAATTAAAACTCAAAGCATATAGCAAAAGACGATTTGACCCATTTTGTCGCTGGGAACGTATTACCATTCCATATGATAATGAAAAATATATGGAAACTACAATAGGCCAATTAAATTTTTTCAAATGGGCAATTGAGAACAATATTATTCACTATATTGAAACCAATTACCAAGATATAGAAAACGATATGAACCAACGAAACAGCACATCAAAACGCAAGGCGTCTCCTGATAATTTACAAACAGAAAACGATAACTCAAAAACTCGTAAAAAAAGAGAAGAATTATCTATTTCTGCTTGTAAATGTATTAAAAAGGAAGATGTCAAAATTATTGTAAAATTTAATTAGAATTTCCAAATAAAACTATTTATACTTTTGAGTAAATAATAATTCATTCCAAAATCTTCAACAGTCGTGTCTTCTTCTTCGTCTTTTTCTGTTTCTTCTTCACTATATTCATAATATTCACAATTTCCTTCATCATCCATTATTTTATCAATATAATTTTTAATTAATCTTATCCAAAACATACCCTTATCTTGTGGGTTTTCACTATTGTATTCAACATCATAGTTCGCATTTATAACTAAAATATTATTTTTATTTACTAACCAATTTTGGTGGTATTCTTTACATTTTTTCAAATATTCTAAAGAAACAATATCTTCACCAGTTCTATCTCGTTTATGAACACGATTATAGCAAACATCTTCTTCAGCGTGAATATAAACCAAACCATTCAATTTGAAATCATTTTTATATTCATTATAGAACTGCATATAGATTTTATAATTAATTTCGTCAATCATATTATCATCATATAACATTTTCGCAAAAATATTTTTATCAGCAGCTAATGACCGTTCACAAATAATCAATTTACAATCTGGATTTTCTTTTATTAAATTACGAAGTAGTGATAATCTTGTTACAAACGCCATTACTTGAAATGAAAACGCATATTTTTCGGGATTTTTATAAAACTTAGCCAAAATACTTTCACCATCACTGTCTTTAATATTTTCCCAGACATCAACTGGTTCCCTAACAACCAATATGGTTTTAATATCTTTGTATTGTTTTTCTAATTGTTCAATGATGGTAGTTTTACCAGCACCAATGTTGCCTTCAATCGAAATAATTTTAGGAAATGACATTTTATTATAATAGATAATGAATAATATTTATTATACTTATTTTATATATTTTATATATTTTAAATTCAATTTTTTATCCAAATTAAAATGTTTTATAATGGTATAATGTTATAATGGATATAATACATATAATAGACAAACCATTATGTAAAATAATATTAATAATAATAATTTTAATCTTAGTCACTCTAATAATATATAAGATTTATAATTTTTATAATAGAAAAAACGATAATGCCGAAGAAGAAGAAATACCAAAAGTTATCTATCAAACTTGGAGAACAAAAACACTACCTACAAATATGCGTAAATGTGTCGAAAAATTAAAAGACGAAAACCCGAATTATAAATATTATTTATATGATGATAATGAATGTAGAGAATTTATTCAACAATATTTTAATGATGATGTATTAAATGCTTTTGATAAATTGAAACCTGGAGCATATAAAGCGGACTTATGGAGATATTGTATTTTATATATAAATGGTGGTATTTATTTAGATATTAAATATCAACCTGTAAATGGGTTCTCCTTCAATTATTTAAACCCGAACAAAGAGTATTACGTATTAGAACGACCCGGATTTTGGGAAAAACACCATTATGGTATATATAATGCATTGATGATATGTAAACCCAAAAATGAAATATTATTAAGATGTATAAAACAAATAGTTGAGAACACAAAAAATAATTATTATGGTATAAATTCATTATATCCAACTGGTCCAGGATTATTAGGTAAAATGTATTTTCATCCAAATACTATATTAAAACAAATAAATGAATTAGAAATGAATTATGATTGTAATAAATACGATTTGATTTTATATAAAAAACGAATTATTTTCAAAAACTACGATGAATATAGATTAGAACAGAAGAAAAATTCATCAAAAAGCCATTATCAAATATTATGGCGTAAAAAGCAAATATATAATTTGTAGTAATAATTTATATACAGATATGTTATATGAAATATAATTATATATACATTATAATTCTTATCTTAATAATATTGGGGGTCTTTATTTATTATAAAAATTCAAAAGAAAATTTAGAAAATAATAATGAAAATAGCGAAAAAATAGAAAAAGCAATACCTTTACATATATATCAAACTTGGCATTCAAATACGTTACCCAAGTATATGCAAGAATGTGTTGATAAATTAAAAAAAGATAATCCAGAATTCGAATATCATTTTTTTAATGATGATGATTGTAGAAATTATATCAAAGATAACTTCAATAAAGATGTATTACACGCTTTTGATAAACTAATTCCTGGTGCGTTTAAAGCAGACCTATGGAGATATTGTATTTTATACAAAAAAGGTGGTATTTATTTAGATATCAAATATCAATGTGAAAACAATTTTAAATTCATTGAATTAACTGATAAGGATTATTTCGTAAAAGATATTCCAATATACAATAGACAAGGTATTTATAATGCTTTATTAATATGTAAACCAGGTAATAATGTTCTCTTGAATTGTATAAATAAAATTGTAGAAAATGTAAAAAATAAATATTATGGTAATAACCCTCTTGAAGTAACTGGCCCATTATTAATGAGTTACTATTTTACACCATTGGAATTGAATAATATGATATTGAAACACGTTATTGAAAATGGTAATTATTATATTAAAAAAAATGATAAAAAAATATTGAAAATTTATCCTCAATATAGAAGTGAACAAAAATTATATCAAAATAATAAATATTATGCTGACTTATGGCATAGTCGAAAAATATATGCATAGTTTTTCTTTGTTCTGTATATTGTAACTATAGTTGCCGAACCGCCTTATATTTTAAAATATCTAATATCTTTTTTGAAGTAGGAAATTCGACACTTCCATAAATATCTTGTAAAAGTAACCACTCGAACAAACCGCCGGTATATAAATAAATCTCACTAAATCCTAATGTTCTCAATTGTGAATATTTTTTGTCTGCACTTTCATCATTTGCATTTTTACCATAAATAATTATTTTTTTATTATTTAAATCATAATTATTTAATAAATCATTGATAGTTTTCTCTTCTTGTTCATAAGGTAAAGTGTTTTTTATTAAACAATCTTGTTCACTTATGGGTAATGTATTTATAATTATATAGTCATTTGATTTTTGTATTGCATATTGGATATCTTCAAAATTTATTTTTTTATAGGATGTTTGGAACAATCCAGAGAACATAGTTTATAATTCATTATAATTTTTATATGTTTTTTTTAGTAGAATAATACGCGTTTTTTGTTCCAATTTTTTCCAATAAAATAATACTACCAGCAAAAGTGTAAAAATTTTCCCGTAAAAGGAGGGGTCGTGCAGGGGAACCTTGGTTCCCCGCAATTGGTTCCCCGTAACCGCAAAAATTGAATTACTTATTATAAATAATTTATAATAAGTAAAATACAACAATAATACAATTCAAAATGTATAAACTAAAAAAATGGATCGATATTGAAAATATTCATATTAGATCGTTATCGGGAAATCCAAATCCAACTGCTATTCCTTTCTTAGAAAAAAATCAAGATAAAATTAATTGGTTTGAATTGTCAGCAAACCCAAATGCGATTTCTTTATTAGAAAAAAATCTTGATAAAATTAATTGGTTTGGTTTATCAACAAACCCAAATGCTATTCATTTGTTACAACAAAATCAAGATAAAATTCAGTGGTTTGATTTATCAAGAAATCCAAATGCTATACATTTATTAGAAAAAAACCAAGATAAAATTGATTGGTTTGATTTATCAGCAAATCCAAATGCTATTCCTTTGTTAGAAAAACATCCAGATAAAATTTGTTGGGCAGGTTTATCAGCAAATCCAAATGCTATTCCTTTGTTAGAAAAACATCCAGATAAAATTTGTTGGGCAGGTTTATCATTAAACCCAAATGCTATTCCTTTATTAGAACAAAATCTACATAAAATTAATTGGGATATGTTATCAAGAAATCAAAATGCTATTCCTTTATTAGAAAAAAATCCAGATAAGATTAATTGGTTTAGTTTATTAAAAAACCCAAATGCTATTCATTTGTTAGAAAAAAATCTACATAAAATTAATTGGCGTCAGTTATCACTCAATAAAAATCCCAAAGCTATTGATATAATAGAAAAAAATTTGGATAAATTAGATAATCAATGCTGGGAGCATTTATCACAAAACCCATCTATATTTGAATTAGATTATGAAGAATTGAAAAAACGATGTATTATTTACAAAGAAGAATTGATACAAAAAGCATTTCACCCATCAAGAATTCAAAAATATTTAGATATGGGAATAAGCATTGACGAATTAGATAATTGTATATAATAAAACGAGCCAATTATATCTCCAAATGTGTAAAAGGAGGGGTATTGCAGGGGAACCTTGGTTCCCCGCAAAAAATTGAATTCTATAATATCTTTTTTTTAATCAATATAACAGTATTTCAATAATATAAACCAATCAAACTCAACAATGGACCTAACACAATCAAAATTAACCAAGAAAGAATGGGAAACCATTGAAAGCCCAATTTCGGCAGATGAACGCAAAATATTAAAAATGATTATTTCTGGATATGATGATGTCAATATCCATTCGAATAATAATTTATCAATGTTCTCTTTTGTAAAAATCGATATTACTCCAGAAACAGAAATCTACTTATATCAAACATATTTCAGCGAAACCATAAAAACAATCATATTAAAATATAATTCTGAAACAAGTGGGACATTGTTACCAACAGTAGAAGGATCTTCATTAAAACGCCTAAAAAGTGCGGATATGATAAGATTAAACAACTTGGAAAATAATATTACACAAAATAAACAAAACATTTTTGAATTTCTACTCATTGACTTAGTATCAAATTTATTAAAACATATAAAAAAAAACCAAAACGAATATGCATTTTACTTATATACACTTATTCAATTGAAAAAAAGTAGTATTCATAATATTAATAAATATGTTACCGAATTTGTCGATAATGTCATCGAGTTATCATCTGCGAATACCAGTATTAGTAATATTATTCAAAACTCTTATGAATTCATTGAAAAAAACAATTATTTATTAGCATACGAGGATTTAACATTGTTCTCACATCAAAAAGAATTATTCTCTATTTGTAAAAATAACATTGAAAAACCAAAACTAATATTATACACTGCTCCCACTGGAACAGGAAAAACATTATCTCCGATTGGGCTCTCTAATAAATATCGTATTATATTCGTATGTGTAGCCAGACACGTGGGGTTAGCATTAGCCAAGTCAGCTGTTTCTATGGAAAAAAAAGTGGCTTTTGCGTTTGGTTGTGAAACCGCCAGCGATATTCGTCTCCACTATTTTGCAGCAGCCAATTATGTAAAGCACCATCGTTCAGGTGCGATTGCGAAGGTCGATAACAGTGAAGGTTCAAAAGTAGAAATTATGATTTGTGATGTTCAATCGTATTTAACAGCTATGTATTATATGTTATCATTTAATGATGTAAATAATATTATTACTTATTGGGATGAACCAACAATCACTATGGATTATAAAGAACACGATTTACATAAAATCATTAAACGAAATTGGTGTGAAAATAAAATACCGAAATTGGTTTTATCTTGTGCTACTTTACCAAAAGAACACGAAATAATGGATGTAATCGCGGATTTTCGTTCAAAATTTGAAGATGCTGAAATTCATAATGTAACCAGTTTTGATTGTAAAAAATCAATACCGATTTTGAATAAAGATAGTTTTAGTGTTCTCCCACATACATTGAATGTTGATTATACACATTTGATTAAGTGTGTCGATTATTGTAATGATAATAAAACTCTTTTACGATATTTTGATTTACGCGAAATTATAAGATTTATAGAATATGTTAATAAAAATCAATTTACTGATGATAGATACAATATCGATAATTATTTTTCAAATATTAGTGAAATTACTATGAATTCATTGAAATGTTATTATTTAACATTATTAAAACATATTATACCTGAAAAATGGAGTAGTATTTACGAATATATGAAAAATACACAGCTAAAGAAATTTACTGATAATAATAAAATAATAAAATCGAAAAGTATGGATAATAATGGGTCTAATCAAAAAACCAATAGCAATGTATTATCACGAACAGTAAGTATGTCATCCACACAACCATCTGGGGTAAAACCTTCAGCAAGTTCGGGCACAGGTATTTTATTAACAACCAATGATGCTCACACATTGACAGATGGACCGACTATCTTCCTATGCGAAGATGTCAAAAAAATAGGTAGTTTTTATATTCAACAATCCAATATTTCGGCCAGTGTATTTCAAACCATACTATCCAAGATAACAAAAAATAACGAAATCGCACAAAAAATAGAAAAATTAGAAAGTATTATTACAGAAAAACAAAATAAATCGTCCAATAATGACGATGGCGATAAACCTGAAAAATCGAGCAAAGATGGTAATGATGATAGAATGTCGAAGGAAGTTCAAAAAATGATGGAAGACATTAATAATTTACGACGAGAAATTCGTATCATATCATTAAATCCTATGTATATTCCGAATACAATTCCACATCAAAATATTTGGACACAAAATGGCACTGTTTATGATAATGCATTCTTACCAACCATTGATGAAGATACTACCAAAAGCATTATGGCGTTGGATATTGATAATAATTTGAAAGTTTTGCTGTTATTAGGAATTGGTATGTTTATGGATAAACCACATATTCAATATATGGAAATTATGAAGAAATTGGCTGATACACAGAAATTATTTATTATTATTGCATCAAGTGATTATATATATGGAACAAATTATCAATTCTGTCATGGCGTTATTGGTAAAGATTTGACGAATATGACACAGCAGAAGACATTACAATCGATGGGACGCATTGGTCGTAATAAAATCCAACAAGATTATACTATTCGGTTTAGAGATGATGAAATGATAAAATGCTTGTTTAAAACACCTGAATATAATATTGAAGCAGAAAATATGATTAAATTATTTACAAGTGATTAAGTAATGTATTATTGTAAATTATAAAAATATAGACATTTTTTCTTGGAAAATTCAGGTAAAAATAAAATAATAATATATATTATAATGAGTAATCCAGAATATCACTCTGCTATATATAAAATAAATCCTAATAAACAAATAGCAACTCGTATTATTTTCAAAGATTATAATTGCACATTATTACCCAAAAAAATAGAATTCAATGAATTAGCAGAAATATTGAGTAAAATGCAAAAAATATGTTTTGAAGATAAAAATGCAAACAATGAAAATACAAATAGAATTATTGATTTGTTTTCAGAAAAAAAGGATAAAACATTTATTGTAGCAATTTCGCTTGGATATTTACCAGGCGTTACCGATTATATGGATTTCGTGGATGGAGGTGCTGCAACCGTTCAAAAAAGCAATTTAGATTTTTTAAAATTTCAACAGCCTTGGATAAATGAAGTATGCCGTTCTATATTCAAGGATATACCATTAGGTAAATCACCGGTTAATATAGTAATGGAATTGATTGAGAAATATATTGAATTTTATTTAATGAAAATATCAAAAAAGGTTGATGGAATGTATTTGTATGTTGAAAAAATACCTGAACACGGAAATCCTGATTTTTTATTGAAATATTATGAAAAATATGGGTTTAAGAAGATGGCTCATGAAGATAGTGAATATTTTTATATGTATAAGGAAATAAAAAATAGCCCTTCGAAATTATCAAGCAATGTTAGTTTGAAAAAAAGTAAAAGTAGCCCATCGAAAGTATCACCTAATGGTAGTTTAGAAAAAATAGGTGGAAAAAAAACCAGAAGAAATTATTAGTTTCCTCTGTAAAATATTACAAAAATATTATTCAAACTTTTTTATCGCTATAATATATATATTATTGTATATACTATAAAATGTCTGATTATGTTGTATGTATACCATCTTATAAACGAGCACAATTATGTAATGAAAAAACATTATCTACATTGAAGAAAATGAAAATTCCATCTAATAAAATATATGTATATATAGCTAATAAAGAAGAAGAAGAAGAATATAAGAAAGTTCTCGACACTAAATTATATAATAAATTGGTTGTTGGTAAGAAAGGTTTAGTTCCACAAAGACAATTCATAATGGAGCAATGGCCAGAAGGTAAACATATTGTATTTTTCGATGACGATGTAGCAAGTATCGATTTGAAAATGTCGAAATTCAAGAGTAAATCATTGGATTATTTCTTCAAAGATGCGTTTGCTGAATGTAAAAAACAAGGTTCTTACATATGGGGTGTGTATCCTGTATTCAATCCGTTTTTCCGTCAAGCGCGTGAAGAAATTTCGAATTGTTTGAATTATATTGTTGGTGCATTTTATGGTATTATTAATCGTCCTAAGTTGAAGTCTATTATGTTGACATTGACTAAGGAAAATGGACAAAAAGAAGATGTTGAACGAACCATTAAATATTTTATTGAAGATGGTATTGTTCTCCGATTTAATAAAGTCGGATTTGTTACAAAATATTATGGCAAAGAAGGTGGATTAGGCACTTTTGAAGCCCGATTGAAACCAATGTTAGAAGCATCACAGAAATTGAAAAAGGAATTTCCTGAATATGGTGAAATTTCGACCAAAAAGAATGGTATGACCGAATTTCGCTTGAAGAAAATTCTTGCGAGAACTGGTGGCGAAGAAGAAGTTGTTTCCAAGAAATCAAAGACGAATAAGAAACAGAGTAAGAGTGATAAAAATAGGACTGTTAAGAAACGATGATGTATTATTTACGATAAAATAGATTATTATGATTATATCAAAATCCTAATAATTTCCTCACTTATTCTTCCGTGTTCCATTACCATTGACCCGTCTCATATTTCGCATTGTTTTACGATGACTTTCATAAAATTTCTTCGATTTATTCATTGTTCTCAACCATACATTCTTTCTCAAGTAACAAACAATCGACAGCCGTTTTGTTTCATCGTCAGTCTTCGACATCGGTAAATTCGCGTGTGGTTGGTGAACATCCATAAATAAAGTATCACCTGTTCTCACATCTACACCAATACCATATTGTGGAAAACAAGTCTCGGCACCTTTATAATCCCCCCTTTCTATAACAGCCAAATTACCAAATCCATCTATATCATCACCTTTATCTGTATGAATACTGGTTTGATAATTCACATTCGTTGTAATTGTCGTAAATGCGGTATCAGGAATACGAAAATGTGTTTGGTTCGCTTTTTTTCGCTGTAAAGCATAATGTTCCGGAGTTAATTTTTTATACATTTTATCAATATCTTGTATCAGCGGAATAGTTTTTTCATACAAATCAGGGTAATCCATATTAAATCGACATTCGCGAACATCCACTTTCGGTTTTTTCCCTAATTTTTTAAAAACCACTTTCTGGATTGGTGACCAGCGGTCAAAAAAACCAAAAATATTCGACATAACTCGTGGATTTGTCCAAATACTTTTGTCTTTACTACCAGTAGCACTACCCCGGTTACCGCTTGTGTTCATAGCAAATTTGATAATATTATCATAAAAATCATCAATGTGGTTTTGAGGTAATACGTTCTTTCTAAATCTTAATAATAATTTACCTTCGCTTGTATAAACATCCGCATCGTGGTCGATTATATCTTTTATATCATCTTTTTTAATAAATCTATCCATCTTCTTCTCCATTTTAACATCATCAAAATTCTTTTCTACTGTGTATATTTTTACACCATTTTTATTTTCGGTTTTTATTATTGTCATTTTTTATTTATTATAATATTTATTATAATATAGATTAAGAAATTATAATAAATAATTGGAGAACATTATACTATTTTTTCTGTCTTTTATTTGTTTTAATACCGCTTTTTCTTCTTAATGTTCTCTTATTCTTGTTGGTTTTTCTCTTTTCAATCAAACCACCTTTTGGTGGATAACTTGTTGGGGTATCAAATGAAAAAGGCCTTATAGGCCGCATAGGAGAACTTAGTGGAGTTTCTGGAAACAAACTATCAAATAAAACAAGAATTTATATATATTTAATATATACTTTAATTATATATGCCAACTAATAAAACAGTAAAGAGAAAACATACAAAAAAGAACTCTAAAATACTAAAAAATAAAACAAGAAAAAATAAAAAATATGGAGGTAATTTTGATTACATCACTAATTTAACAGATAATGAAATAAATACATTAAGAAAATATACAGAAGGAAGTGATTTTTTAATAAATAAAATATTGAGAATTGAAAATAATTATAAAGATTTATATGAAACTATGAATGCTTTAGAAGTCAGTGATAAATATAAAGAAATACAAATGCGTATTGAACAAATAAATATTATTGATAATATTATGACATCAAAAGCAACTATAGCAAACAACGATTTAATCGTATATAGAGGAACAGTTAATAAAAGAGATGATGAAGCATATTTAGGTATAAATAAAGGTTATATTTCTACTTCTAAAAGTATAAACCCTATTGAAAAAAATAGTTTCCGTTTATTAAATGAAAGACAAAATTGTTGTGTATATATTTATACAATAAAAAAAGGAGTTCCATATATTAATTTATCAACAATTAGTCATTTTGGAGAAGAACACAAAGAAAACCAAGAAGAAATATTATTACCAAGAGGATTAAAGACTACATTATCTTCTATTGATGAAAAAATCAACATTCACGGCATTCCATACAAAACATATAATGTAATTATTGAATTGAATAACCAAGATGAATATGATATTGAACCGATTAAAAAATCACCAACTATAATTCAATTGATTGAAATATTCGAAATAATAGATAATTTATTAGATATATCAGGATTTTTTTATAATTTAGTGAAAAATAAAATTTACAATATTGATGAAAGAAACACTATGAACGATATTTATGATATAGACGATTTTAATGAAATAGTAGAAGAATTTATAGATAAATTTTTAATTTTAACTAAGCATTTGAATAATTTATTAAATGATTATAAACAATATATGAATAATTTAATAGAAAAATTCATGGAATTAGAATTTTTGAAAGATGACGACAAATTAGGATTAAAGAAATTACAAGGAGAACTGGAAAATATGAATGTAAATTCAGGTAATAAAAATACGATTGCTAATACCATTAGAACTACTAATACACTAATTATAGACCCAGATAAACAACATATAATAACGCTATTCAATAATAATGTAAAAGACAAAGAAATTTGTTTAGAAGGTAAAAATATTCTTCATTGTGGAAAAGAAGGTCACTGGTTAGAAAAACAGATGGGTATAAAACATAATGCAAAAAATGAACCTGATATAAATGGTTATGAGATGAAAAAATCCTCAATTAAAACTACACTCGGTGACTTTAGTGCAAGCGAATATGCTTTTTCAAAAAACAATAAAAGAACTACTATAAATAACAATAATAATTGGAGTGATGAAATTAAAATGACAAGAAATGAATTTATAATGTTTTTTGGAAATCCTAACCCAAACAAAAATAATAGATATTCTTGGTCGGGTAGTTGTGTTCCAACATATAATAATTGGAACGCTGCTGGACAAAATCTATTAGTATTAGAAAATAATGATTTAGCTATTTATTATTCATTTTCTAGAGATACACGAAGTAGAAAAAACGAATTCCCTGAATTTCTTCATAATGACAATATAATGATAGCTATTTGGAAAGCAGATAAAATGAAACCACATATTGAGAACAAATTTAATAAAAAAGGTTTCTTTATTTGTAAAAAAACAGAAAATAAATATAACAATATTTGTTTTGGTAAACCATTTAATTTTGAATATTTTATTGAATGTATCAAAAATAAAAAAATTATATTTGATAGTGGTATGTATGAAGGAAATAGTCGAAATTATTCTCAATTTAGAGGTTCTGATTTTTGGAATGAATTAATTATTGAAGAGTATTGATAATATATTTTCCAAGATGATACGCGAATTTACAAGCAACGGCGTTTCCAATTTGCATAATAACATCTTTATTTGACCCATCTATAATATAATTATCTGGAAAACTCTGTATCCGTTTTAATTCCATAATAGTTAATCGTCTAATTTCCTTATCATTATATTTAACTAAAGCATCATAACCATCTTTCCAGTATCTCGCTGGAATAGTATAAGATGGTTTATCAAAATCTAACATTTGTGCTCCAAATCCAAAACCTTTTTCTTTATTAATACCTTTTTTATTTTCTATACCTGCTAATGCTTTTTCACTTAAATAATATTTTTTATCAATTTGTTCTTTTGGTAATAATATTGTTTTAACAGGTATTCTATCTTTAACTAATTTAATAATTGGTTCGGGTTCTTTTGGTATAATATTTAAATCTTTTCGAATTCCAATAATTATAGTCCGCCTTCTATTTTGTGGAACTTCAAAATCGCTCGCATATAATTTATTAATTATACAGTTATAATTTCTATTTAATTGTTCCATTATAATATCAATTACATTTTCACCATTAGCCGTTTTTTTTGAAAGCATACCAATTACATTTTCCATAATAAACGCTTTTGGATTGAAATAATCAAGATATTTAACATATTCCATAAATAGAGCATTTCTCGGGTCATTTTTGTCCCTTTTTCCCGCAATTGAGAACGATTGACAAGGTGGCCCACCAACCAAAATATCAATTTGTTTATTATCTTTATTATATAATTCGTTATATTTTTCAGGAGGTAATTTTGTTAAATCTTCACAATACGCTTTATGGTCAAAATTTTTATTATAATTTTCAACAGCTTTATCCCATATATCTATTCCGGCTATAATATTTAATCCTGCGTCAGTTAATCCTTTTGACATTCCACCACAACCACAAAATAAATCAATTACATTTAATGCTGTATTACTTTGTTTTGACTGTTCATTATTAATTATATCATTTTTCGTATATTCATTTACTGATAAGTTTCTTGAGATTTTTACAATATTTTCTATTTGTATTGGAACAAAATTATTTTTAGAATTAATAAGTTGAATTAATTGCGATTTATTTTTAGAACTACATTTCATAATACCAAATTCTTTACATTTATATAATAGTTCTTTTTTACTCATTTTGTAAATATCAGTTTTTTCATTCATTTTTATTATAGGTTCAATACTGTTTATAGTTATTTTTTTAGTTATTTCATTCAATTTTTCTTCAACTGCTTTATCAATTAATGATTTTAATTTGTCTGTTTCTATTTCACAAGGTTTCTTTCGTTTAATGTGTTGTTCATAATGAGATTTTTGAGAAAATATTTTGGCACATTTTTCGCAACTATATTTACCCATTTTAGTTATAAATGAATGATATTTTGTTTTTATACTATTTTAACTAAAACTACCTAAAATAGTTTTATTTTTATATAAAATGTTTTAATTAAATAATGTTAAAGTATGCCTACTTTAAAGTAGTGTATAAATGATGTTATATTGTATGCAATATTATTTATTACCATAACCGGTTTGCTTTTTTTCAATAAAAATAATAATAATTTTCAGTAACAAAATTCTGAAAAAGAATCGCTGGAGGTTTTTGAAAATGGACATTTTTAAAATGTCCAATTTTGATTTTCTCAAGGTAAATGTTTGTAAAAAAGTCGGTTGTTACTGGAATGGTGTAAAACCCATTTTTTAATAAAAATTTTGTTATGATAAAATTTTATTATTTATTGAAAAAAGGATTTAGGATATTTTTATTTTATCTTTATATAAAAAGATCCAAGGATAATGGATAAAAACACGGATCCTTCAAATAAATGCGATAAATTTATTTGTGAAAAATGTAACTTTAAGTGTAAGAAACTAAGTATTTGGAATAGACATATATCTACAAATAAGCATTTAGATATAAAAAAAGATTTGCCAAAACCCAATTCATTCATATGTGAATGTGGTAATGAATATAAATATTCATCTGGATTATCAAAACATCGTAAGATATGTAATAAAAAAGAAAAAAATAAAATTCTTGAAAATTCTTTTCAAGAAAAACCTATTTTAGAAAATAATTCAGTGCATCCTATACCACAAGAAATGATGTTTGAAATAATAAAAGATTTGAAAGATATGATGAAAGAATTATTGAAAAATAATAATAATAATATAACAAATAACACTACGAATAACACAACTAATAATAATACAACCAATAACGCAAATTTCAATTTAAATTTCTTTTTGAATGAAAGGTGTAAAGACGCGATCAATATAGCGGATTTTATAAATAATTTACAAATAGAATTTTCTGACTTGGAAAATGTGGGTCATCGTGGTTATATTGAAGGGATTACTCAAATCATATTGAAACATATGAAGGATATGGATGTAGAAAAACGACCAATGCATTGCACAGATTTCAAACGAGAAACTATGTATATAAAAAATGAAGATACTTGGGATAAAGATAATGAAAATAAAACAAAAATGAAACAATTTATTGGTAAAATAGCAAAAAAAAATTTGGATAAATTAGTTGATTGGGTAGAATATTATCCAGAATGCAGAGATGTGAAAAATAAAAAAAACGATTTTTATATAGATATACATCGAAATTCACTCGGGGGTGTTGGAGAAGAACAACAAAATAAGTTTGACGAAAAAATAATAAGAAATATAGCAAAAAATGTCCTTGTTGATAAAAGTTCATAAATACATAATTTATTATTATAACAATAAATTATGATTAGTTGTTAGATTTTCGAGTTTTGTTTTTTTTAGTATTTTTCATATATTTTATAGATTGTTTGGATTTTTTATTTTTTCTTGTTTTTGAACCACCTTCATTTTTTTTTTCTTGAGTTTCTTGAGTTTGTTGTGATTGCAATGATGCTTCTTTATTAATTTCATTACCTTCTTCATTTCTTACTATTTTGACAGCAGGAGCAGCATCATCTGTATTCAATGTTTTAATCGTTTCATCTATTTGTTTAGCATTATCACTATCATCGCATAATAAATAAAAAATTTTTATATAAACTTCCTTTTTAAAAAGATAATCATCATAATATTTTTCTATATCTTTTTTGAAATCATTTATTTCTTTTTTCGCATTAATATATGAATTTACACAACTAATATTTGAAGTCTTATATTCATATATACTCATATCTATTGAACTATATACACCAAAACCTCTCATCTTGTCATTATACCAATTTTTTATAATAGTCTTTGCTAATCCTTTTTCTTCTATAAATTTTAATGACCGCTCCGTATATTCTTTCCAAAATTGATTTAAAGGTGTTGCTGTAAGTGCACCAACGACGCTTAAAATTGGCGTTACATATAATGGAAATTTTACAACTGGGGCTACAACTTCAGTTACGCTATATATAACAGCCGCAAGAACAGTAACTATGGTACCACTAATTATACTTTGAAATATTGCAGCTTTTTTAGGAGTATCAAAAAAATTCGTATTTTTTTTAATTAAATCTACTTCATATGGAGAACATAAATTATTATTAAATAATTCATCTAATAACACTATTTCTGCTGAAACTTGTTTTTTTATTTTCTTATCTTTTTCGTTTACAAATAAAATCTCTTTTGTTCCTCTAATAAATCCATAACAAGAATATAATTTAGTAATCAAATTTTCTTTTAATATTTCAAATTTTTGTTTAAAATATTTTTTATTTAAAATACATAATACAAGATATGTTAAGATATGTAATTTTAAAGATAAAAGAGTATTTGTGTATCTTGTATTATTATTACATTTAAAATTTTTTAGTAACATAGATAATTTAAAATAAAAAACATCGCTATTTAATTTATTAGTTAAATAATCACTTTTATTTTTTTCAATAAATTCATCTATTATAGTTATTAATTCATAAAATGATGTTTTTCTTCGAGTATCAGTCTGTTTCTTTTGTTTTGTATAATACAATGTTGTATCAAATATTTCTGTAACATCATCTAATTGAAACAATTTATTTTCGTTCAAATCTATACTTTCTGTTGGAATAATATTTTTTAAAAGATTGTTTTCAAAAACTATAATGTTGCTCAGATCTTTTGTATTAATTACTTGTATTAGTTTAATAAATTCTTGATTTATTTTTGAAATAAATTCATTGTCTCTAGCGTGTTCTAAACCACCAATTTGTTTATTATTCATTATATATATAAATATATAATTTATTCCTCCAATCCTAATAATTTATCAATTTCATATGTGTCTAAACCCTGTTTTTCCATATCCTTCTTTTTCTTCAATAACGCCTTTTTATCACCCCTTGATAATTCCTTTTTCTCCTTAACGACTTCTACTTTATTTCCAAGCGAATCAAATTTCTCTTCTTCTTGTTCAAAAGTCAATTTCTTAGCATTTTCCTTTTCCGCCTTTTTTCTGGCTTTTTCAACTTCTTCCATCCATTCCGACCCAAAAACATTCAAATATCCAGAATCCAACAACCATTTTTCAGGACAAATTTCCTTATAAAATTCTTCATTGTGTGAAATCAATAAAAGACCACCTTTGAATGTTTTGATAGCGCCAGTTAAAGCACCCAACGAATCTCTATCCAAAAAGTTAGTAGGTTCATCCAAAATTACTACATGAGGTAAATTCCACATACATGCACCTAATACAATTTTTACTTTTTGACCACCCGATAACATACCAATCTTACTGTGTTGGGCGAATTGTGGGTCTAAACCAAAATTATCCAAATGTTTTTGAATTTCACCAGTGGTTAATTTGCGCTGTCCTAACATATTTTCCATCGCTAATTTTTCATCAAATTCTTTTACCATCTTTTCATAACCCATTTGTACCAACTCACTTTTAGTAAACCATTGTGTAATTTCACTTTCGGATTTACATTCATATTCGTTTTCACGCTTACCTGTTCTTCTAGTTAATATTTCAGCAATAACCAAATATTTGTTTTCTTTCGCCTTTTGTTTAATGGCTTGTAATTCTTCTTCACTTAAAGTCAAACTATCTTTACTGGTTTGTTCTTTATCATAACCCGCACGGTAACGCCACATAATATATTCAACGGGTGTCTTATCCAAATGATTTTCAATATGGTGAAATGCGTGTTGGGCAACATAAGCAACTCGAACATTCGGGTGTCTTTCAATAATACCCTTATTTGGTTCTAATTCGCCTACTAAAATCTTAATAAGAGTGGATTTACCAGCGCCATTCACACCGACAATAGCTACTCGAGAAGCCATAGACACCTGAATATTAACATCAATCAATTGTGGTTTAAGAGCAGTAGGGTATTGAAACGAACAATTTTTCATTTTTAAAACAGATTTAGTAAGCGATTTAACACCTTCAAGTGGTCCTGGTTCAGGGAAATTAAATGAAACATTCACATTGGTCAATTCATAATATTGTTTCGCTTCAGGCTTTTGTTTAACAAAATCGGATAAATTACCACGATAAAATACTAATTTCGAATTTTCATAATGGGTAATGTTTGTGCAAACCGCATCCAAAAAGCGTGTATCGTGTGAAACAATCAAACAAGTAGTTCGTGTCAAACCCTTCAAATAATCAACCAACCATTTAATGGCAAACTGGTCCAAGTGATTTGTAGGCTCATCAAGAAGTAACATATCAGGATTTAATAACATAGCACGGGTTAAAGCTAATTTCATACGCCAACCACCAGATAAAGCAGTAACTGGCCCGTGTATCATATTATCTTCAAATCCAACAGATTTTAAACCATCAATAATTTGGTCATTATTAATACCATTTTCAACCACTTTTTCATCTTTTGCTACATATTCAAGAACACTAGTGTCTGAATTATTACCTTGAATATCGTGTTCTACATAGACACTTTTTAATTCTTCAGGAAATTCTTGTAAATTTTTATTAGCAATGGCTTTCATTAAAGTGGATTTACCAGCGCCATTCGGGCCAACTAAACCATATTTTCTACCAATTTTTACTTTGAATGGTGTTTGATGTAAAAGAACACGAGTACCATAGGCTAATGAAAATACACAATCACATAAATTTTCTTCATCATCTTCTGGGTTATATTCTTCGACTGTAATAGAATTAATAATAATTTCTTTTATTTTATTAATAGTTTCACTACGAGCAGCATCATCAGTAATAACCAATTTCAAATATGGTTCCATACATTGAACCCAAACATCATCATTTTTGATTTCATTTTTCACTAAATTCCAAGTTAAATCAATAGAATGGTCTACCAAAAAATTACGCTTATCTTCATCAATAAATTGGAAATAAGTTTGCTTACAATTATCAATTGTAAAACTATCAAGTGATTTATTAATACCTTGATTATATACATTTGTCAAAACATTTTTCGAATTCAAACAAACATTACGAATTTCAACTTCAGCAATTTCGTCATAACCCTTAGTCAAAACAGGTTCTAAAATAGGATAGAAAATCTTTGCATAAACAGGGTTTTTCAATAATTTGACCAAAGTTTCAATGACTACAGCAGCACGGCGTTGATAAATCATTTTACGCTCACGCATAGATTTAGTTAATAAAGGAATAAGAAATCCCAAAGTAGGAATATCAATATCATTCACAAAAGGTGTAGATACAAGAGCATCCAATGCTTTTTGAATTTCTTGTGAAGGGTTCATATATGCGGAAATAACAATAGGAATAAGATGTTTAATATCAACATTTTCAATAGAAGTACAAACAGCATTAAATGAATTCAATGTTTGTGTTTTTATTTCTTTTTTAGGGTCACTACTAATAGTGATTAAATTTAAAATAATATCAGGCATATTTTGAGAAGTGACCTGTGGATAATAAGTAGCAAATTTTGATAATAAAATCAACGAAAACTGCTTTATTTGCCATTTCATTGATTTCATACCTTCAAATAAATGTTCACTTAATTTAGTAAAGCAATATGGGTTTATTTTTTGAATAATTAAATCACCTAATTTCAATGATTTTTCATTCAATTTGAAATCTGTAGAATAATTCAAGATTTGTTCAAACGAATTCAATATGGAAGGCTCCATATAGGTTTGATATTGATTTTCCAACAAATTAATTTGTTCATCAATATCAAAAGAAGAGAATATAAACGATTCGGTGGCGTTTTCCATTATAAAACACTATAATACATTATATAAATTTAAGGCTTTATATAATTTGAAAAAATATTTTATGTTGAAGTGAAATCTTTATAGAGCATTCTTATAATTTACAACATACGGATTTCCTTTCAAAGCATCTAAGATGTCACTATTATTTCTATCCATTTGAATACCTTGATATAAATTATTATGTCCTTGTAATTGACCCATATTTGCCACGTCAGCAGATTGATAAGGCATGGTAGCTGTAACGGCTCTATCATTTTTCAAAAAATCATCACGACTAACTTGACGCATATTAATATTACCATTCATCAAACTCATATTACCAGGGACCATTCGACCTTCAATAGTAGAGCTCTTGATATCATTATTTCGTTGATTATATTGTGCTTCATATGATTTCATTTGGCGAGTTCTATCGCCGGCACCAGCAACACCAGCATAATAAAAATCACCAGTAGTAATTCTATTATTATCAATTGGTTGATGTGCGGTAGTTTCATAAGCACCGCCGCGTTGGTTACGGTCAACATTCATATGAAATTTGGAATTTTCAGTAGTTTCACGAATGGTAGTAGCAGGTCTATCAGCAGGATTAAAAATATACGATTCTTTGACAACAGTGCTTGGATTTTGATATGGTCTTAAAGTTCCAATAACATTTGATTTACGGGTTGGGCGTAAAGCATCTAATAATGGAGAAACAGCAGCACCTAAACTACCACTAACCATACCGAAATAACTTTCTTGGTGATTTGATGAACGATTATTAGGATAAGCTCTTTTGGCTTTAATTTCAAAATCAGCATCGGTAGCATAATTTCGCCCGTTAGCATTCGCAACAGCAAAAGGAAGTTCGCCTAATTGTTGGTTATGTGAAGGCATATATTCACCTGTAACATATTCAGACGAATTTTGAAAACCAGCTGCGCCGACATAATCAGTTGTAGTATGTTGTCTTGCTGTATCTTTATAGAAAGTAGTAGGAATACCTTGTAATGTTTGTCCTTTTTCGGCACCAGTAGTAGTAAAAAGACGGTCTTGTCCCATTTCAAATGCACGTTCTGGACGATTTTTTTCCATTCTACCCATTTGTTCATATGTACTAATATTTTTGATATGACTATTAGCAGGGCCTTCGTGACCAATCATCATCAAACCACCTGCTTTTGGTTTATTGTCTACACGTAATTCATCAGCGGTTTTTGGTAACCAAGTTTCACGCATCATCATACCTGAATTAAAACCATCAGCACCTTGTGTAGTATAGCCTAATCCTAAACCAGGAGCAACTTTTTCATCCGCAAATGGTTTAACATTGGCCATTTTCATACTTGGGTTTACACGAGATTGATAGAAATCAGTCATATTAGGAGCACCATGAGCCCATTGTTGATTTTCGGATGGAGCAAACAATGGAGAAGTTTCTTTTTTGATAATAGTTTGAGAACCAGACCCAATATAATTATCTAATACACTTTCATTTGAATTATTATCAACATGGCGAGAACGAATATTACTACCAAAAAATGGAACCATATTATTATGTTGGAAATAATTACTATCAACCTTTTCACCGGTTAATGAATAAAAATTACGTTGTGAATTATCGGTAGGAGAAAAAGAATTTACTATATTATTAACACTGGTTGGATTAAAATACTTATCGGTATAAACACCACCAGCATTATCAAATCTGTTTGTTGTAGACAAGGCAGATGTTTGGTCAGTTTCTGTAGAAACAAGAGGGTATTCACTAGGATAATTACGATTAGGAATATTTGTATTAGGTAATTCATTAGTATTATTAGTGAAATTTTCTTTTTTTTTATTTTGGTTCGTTACTACATATAATAATCCAAGAGCAACTCCAGGAATAGCTAGTTCCATAATTTTATATTATATAATTATAATACATTTATATAATATTTTTAGCACTTCTATTTTAATTTGAATTAAATTTAAAAAAATCAGTTTCATCGAATTCTGTTCTCATAAAGTGTTTTTACACATCCATTTTTATTTCCATTCATACAAATAGATTGTCCTGATAAATAATATTCGGTATTTTCACTTCCTTGAATAATAGGAATAGAAGGCTTGAATAAATCTTTCTCTAAAATACGTGTTTGTATATTTTCGTGAAATCCTTTTTCAAGGCCATTCAATGGATTTAAAAAAGGAGTTTCCCATCTACTATGTTCTAAATCTCTAAACATCCATGCTGGATGACTTGCGCGACTTTCTTCTATAAATGGTTGAGAACTTCGATAGGATGGTTGAGAAGTTGGAACAGAATTTATTTTATAGTCATTAATATCTACTAAATCTCTATTCAATGGGCGAGTAAGCCCCAATAAATCACTTTCTAAATTCACAGTATTATTTCTAAAATTAGCACCCCAACCCTGTAATCGTAATTGTGGGTCTTCGTAAAATGGTAAATCCAAACCATTGCCAGGAGTATCTAATCTGTATCTTCCTACAAATGTACTTTCTTCTAATTGTTTTTGAATTCTAACTGGGTCATCGTGAAATCTTGTAAACGCCATTTTTTATATTAGTAAGTTATTATATATATCGAAAAATAATTTAACAAAAAATTAATTAAACAATTGAGAACATATATTTATAATATTTAAAAGTTCTCTTAAATGCCTAAAATATGTCTAAATATGATTGTAAAAAATGAAAGTAAAATAATAACTCGTTTATTGAAATCTGTATTGCCACTAATAGATAGTTATTGTATTTGTGATACAGGCAGCACAGATAATACTATCGAAGTGATAACGGAGTTTTTCCGAAATACAAATATATTATCAGGTAAAATAATACAAGAACCTTTCCGTGATTTTGCTTATAATCGTAGTTATGCATTAAAACAATGTTTAATTATGGATAATGTGGATTATATATTATTATTAGATGCGGATATGATTTTGGAAATAGACCCATTATTATCAATTGATGATTTTAAAAATAGTTTAACATACGATGTTTATAATTTATTTCAAGGTTCTCCATCATTCATTTATAAAAATACCAGATTAATTAAAAATATACCAGGAATAAATTATTGGGGTGTAACCCACGAATATGTAAATGTTCCACAAAATTCTACTACATATAGTATTCCCAAAAATGAATTATTTATTAATGATGTGGGAGATGGTGGATGTAAACAAGATAAATTTTTGAGAGATATTCGCTTATTAGAAAAGGGTTTAATTGAGAACCCAAATAATCATAGATACACTTTTTATTTGGGAAATAGTTATAAACATTCAGGACAACCTGAAAAAGCAATTGAAATATATAAGAAACGAATTGAGTTGGGTGGTTGGCATGAAGAAGTATGGTATTCACATTATACATTAGGACAATGTTATAAGGAAACTGGAGATATGAAAAATGCTATTAATAGTTGGATAGATGGATATAAGTTTTTACAAAATAGAATAGAGAACCTATATGAAATTATAAATTATTATAGAACACACGGTCAAAATACATTGGCATACACGTATTATAATTTGGCAAAATATGAAAGAGATAGAAAAACAGACTATGATGATTTATTTTTACAAAAAGACATATATGATTATAAATTGGAATATGAATTATCTATTATCGGTTATTATTGTAATTGGAATAATTATGATTTAGCAAGAACAAGTATGGATATATTAGCATTTCCTACAGCAGAAGAATATATTTTAAAGAATGTTCTCAGTAATTATAAATTTTATTCAAAACAATTGGTGAATGGAGAACAAAATAAGAAATTAGTAAAAATCATACAATATTTAAATGAAAATACAAAAGAAATGTATAAAAATAATAATATAGACGAAACCGAATTTGTGCCAAGCACACCTACAATGTGTTGGAAACCAAATGATAACGAATTAATTGTAAATACCAGATTTGTAAATTATAGTATCAATGAAAAAGGTGAATATATAAATAAAGAAAATATAACAACGGTTAATGTAATAACTACTTATGATATGATACAAGAAAACAAACAAGAAAACAATCCAAATAAAAATATAAAAAAAACAAATGAATTTATAATGAATTATAATAAGAAATACGATAATGTTTATATCGGTATAGAAGACGTAAGGATAATGAATTATAATAACAAAATATATTATACCGGAAATCGTGGTTTAAAAATGGGTAATATGGAAGTAGAGTATGGTTTGATTAATTTGAACAATTCAGAAAAGGTAAATTCTACATTGATGAAAATAAATAATCAAAATCAAATCGAAAAAAATTGGGTATTATTCGAGAACAGTGAAAATGAATTAAAAATCATATATAAATGGTATCCATTGACAATAGGTAATATAGAACAAATAATTGGTAAAGAAACACAAACAGACCGAAATGTGTTATCTCCAATATCAAAAATGGTAGTGACAAATGAATTAGAGACACCACAATTTTTTAAATGGTTACGCGGTTCTACAAACGGTGTTGTTATAGGAAATGAAATATGGTTTTTGACCCATTTAGTAAGTTATGAAGATAGGCGTTATTACTACCATTGTATGGTGGTATTAGATAGTAAAACAATGAAATTAAAAAAATATTCGAATTTATTTACATTTGAAAAATCACCAGTAGAATATACATTGGGTATGGTTTTTATTCACGAAACTTTATTAATAGGATATAGTGTTATGGATAGAGAAACAAAATATATTGGCGTTTCAGTAGACGAATTTGTTTTCAGTAATATCAACTAAGTAACAGTTAAATAAATCGTCTATTACACAGTTGAAGCCGAGACACAACAAGGTTTATACGATTTTCTATGCCATTGTGTAATTCCGTGTTCTTTTATACCATCCATATGTTTTTTTGTTCCATAACCAACATTTGTATCAAGACCATAATGTTCAATTAATAAAGGATTTTCTAAGCATAATTCAGCAATATATTCATCACGAGCAACTTTAGCCAAGATACTCGCTGCTGCTATTCCCATATATTTAGCATCACCTTGTTCAACTGTTACAGCAGGTAATTCGCGGATAATTTCTTTAGTATCATCATACCAGCGATATGGCACAAAATAGTTACCATCAACAATCGCCATAAATTCATTTTGATAATCATTTTCTAATTGACAACATAGTCCTTTTTCTTTTAATTTATTGATAGTATTACGAATACAAGAATGCATACCACGCATAACAGCCTGTAAAATATTAATTTCATCGATTAATTCTGCATCCACGAATTCAATATGCCAAACAATAGCATTTTGTTTGATATATTCAGCCACTTCTTTTATTTTCTTTTTAGACGAAAATTTTTTACTATCTTTAATATCTTTACCATTAAATGAACCATCTTTAGGTAAAACAACACAACCAATGTAAGCCCTACCAAATAAACACCCCCTACCCACTTCATCTAAGCAGATTTCAAACTTATTATTAGCATCATATATTAAATCTAATATTTTAGGAGGAGAACGAGTTTTAGGTAGTTTAGACATATTAATAAAGATTATAAATAATTATTATTAGTAATAAAATATATAATTAAATTCAATTTTATAAATATCTATCATATATTTTCGTCCTATAATTTATACTTTTTAATTAAAATGACAATAAAATTATCACCATTGATGTTATTTTTATTATTATTGATAGTTTTAGTAATATCTATTGTGTTTGGTAATATTTTAAATTTGGAGGGATTTGTATCATTTGGATACAATGTTAATAATTTGAATAATATAAATATACCACAATACAATACAACTAAAACTGTTAATAAATTATACGATAATATATTTTATGATAATAAAAATGGTAATTTAATTGAAGTTGATTCTACCAGATATAGTGGAAATGCTGACTTAACCGCATCTACAATCAATTCATTGTATGTTACTCCAAGAGATGGGCTAACTACCAGTATTTATAATGGTCAAATATCTGGCAATACAGTTTTGAGTGCGAATACAGATAAATCAATGTCAAATACATTAATATCATCTTACTCTTGTTGGATATATCCAACCCAATCAAATAATACAGATAAATATAGCGCATTGTATTTACCTTGGAATGATAGTACATACATTCATTTAATAGATAATACTACAAATATGAATATTGGAACATATATGTTTGGTCCAGCAAGCACAATGTCACAAAATATGTATTCAAATTCGGCTATTAATTTAATAACCACAAGTAAAAATACAAGTGTATTTAACACATATGTAACAGATAGATATTATGATGTTAGTAAAAATTTGTACAAAATAAGTGATTATATTGAATTTGATATATCCAATGCTAATTTAATTATACAACAAAATGATGGTTCAATCATAATATATGATAGATTTAGTAATCAAGAAATAGTAAAAAACCCTGGAACAATAAGTAATACTACAAATAAAATTAGTAATGCGTCTTTCGGTTCTTGGTTAGTAACTGATGCAGTTGGTCAAAATTTGGTTCTCTATATTCGTAATGCATTAAAAACATTAGTTGCAGTAATACAATATGATGTAACACAAAGAAATTATAATTTAGTGAATGTTTGTAGATTTAACGAAAATGGTTTAGATAAAGGTGACGCAGGTAGAAATGCTTCGTTAACAACAAATAATCCTTTAACACAATCACCAACAATACCAAATTCAACTAATAATGTAGATTTTAATACAGGTAATATACCAAATAATGCTTTATCTGAATATTTTAAATGGTATTGGTTTTACAAAACAAACCAAAATAAAAACAGTGAATTTTCAGAAGATTATATTTTAAAAACACAAATAGTTCCACCTGTATGTCCATCGTGCCCAGCTTGTCCAAAATGTCCAGGCGGTATTTGTAGTAATTGTGGTGGGCAAGGTGGTTCAGGGACATTATCAATAGCTGGTAATACAGTAGTTCAATCAACAAATATTCCAGGAGCAGTAGCATCATTAGGAACAACCGCAGGCGATGTAGCAGGTAAAACAATTGATGCTACTGGAAAATTAGTAGGAGGCGCAACAGGATTGGGCGAAAAAGCGGTAACTGGGACAGTAGGATTAGCCAAAGAAACCGCAGGTGGTGCTGTTGGATTGGCAAAAGAAACTGTAGGTGGTGCTGTTGGATTGGCGAAAGAAACTGTCGGCGGAGCAGTGGGATTAGTAAAAGAAGCTGGTTCAGGAATAAAAGATATTTTGACACCTCACGGTATGAATGTCACTTCAGGACAAGGCAACACACAATATCAATCAGGACAAAGTCAATCAAGTTATAATACTCAAACATCAAAATATGGAACACAAACAACAGGAGCTGATAATTATTCATACTATGGCGCATTACCATCAAAATCCGGTAATTTCATGCCAATTACAGCTGATTTCAGTGCATTTGGAAAATAAAAGACAAATAAATATATTTATAACATACATAATATATTTATTTTGCGTTAAAATATATAAAATTAAAAATGATGTAAATATAGTAAGGTATTCCAATAAATGAATAATATAAATATAAATTCAATATTTGAAAGAGAAAAAATAGCAAATGAAATAAAAAATATTTTATCAACATTTGACGAGAATTATAAAAATGTAAAATACAAAAAAGGTATATACATATATGGTTCACCTGGTTGTGGTAAAACACAATTTGTAATGAATTTATTAAAAGAAATTAATTATGATATAATAAAATATGACGCAGGAGATGTTCGTAATAAATCATTGATAGATACAATTACAAGTAATAATATATCTAACCGTAATGTTCTCCAGATGATGACAAAAGAAGTGAAAAAGATTGCTATTGTAATGGACGAGATTGATGGTATGAATAATGGTGATAAAGGTGGTATAACAGCATTAATAAAGATAATACGTCAAAAAAAAACAAAAAAACAGCGATTAGAGAATATGACAATGAACCCTATTATATGCATTGGTAATTATTATATGGATAAAAAAATGAAAGAATTGATGAAAGTATGTAATGTTTTTGAATTAAATACGCCTACAAACAATCAAATCAATAAATTAATAACAACAATAATGCCAAATATAAAAGCAAACCAGAAAACATTAAAAGAAAATATTATAAAATACATACAAGGTGATTTAAGGAAATTAATGTTTATTAATGAAATTTATAAAAAAACGCCAAATTTATTGAATAATGAAATAATAGAAAATATTTTCCAAATGAAATCGTATAATGAAGATTCAAAAAAAATAACACAAGAATTAATTGAAAAACCAATGAAAATCGAAGAACATAATAAATTTATGAATGAAACAGATAGAACGATTGTGGCGTTATTATGGCATGAAAATATAGTCGATACATTAACTACAAAACCTCCTGAAAAATCATATCCATTTTATTTAAAAATATTAGATAATATATGTTACGCAGACTACATAGATAGAATTACATTTCAAAATCAAATATGGCAATTCAATGAAATGAGCTCATTAATGAAGACATTTTATAATAATAAATTATATCACGATTATTTCCCGGATAATAAAATAAAACCATTGGAAATAAGATTTACAAAAGTATTAACAAAATATTCAACCGAATATAATAATATATTATTTGTTTATAATTTGTCTCAAGAGTTGGATATGGATAAAAAAGATTTATTATCTTTTTTTCAAGAGTTACGATTATATCACGGAGAAGAATTTTATAATCAACCTGAAAAAATAAATGATATAATGAAAATATTTGAAAACTATAATATTACAAAATTGGATATTAAACGAATATACAGGTATTTAGATAAAAATGTAAAGAAAGATATTCAATCCAATGCTGATGAAATTGAAGATGAAGAAGATTATGAATAGGTTATTTAATAAAATTTTAATCAGTTAAATATTGAATAAAAATAATAAACACATTATCAAAAATATTATTACATTTGTATAATAATATTTTTGCTTTACAAATTAATCATCTTCTACCATAAATTGAGGAGTTGTTTTGGATATATTATCCATAACATCAGGTTCGATAACAATATTTTCTTCACCTTTATTTTCTTGTTTAACTTCAGGTTCTTCTACCTTTTTAGCAACACTTTTTCTATTCAAATCAATAATTTTCATTTGTAATTGAACAATCATTTTTTCAAGTTCACTTATGCGTTTATTATAATTTTCGTTTTGCCCTTTTAATTCACCTATAAATTGTTGTTGTTGTTGCATAATATTAACAGCTTCTTGTGGAGAAATAACAACAGGTTCTTTGCCGGGTTGTTGTAAAATAATTTGATTAGCATTTTTAGCATTATATTCTTCTTGTGCTTTTTTTAACATATCTGCTCGTTCTGCTTCAATCTTTTTGATTTGTTCTAATACATCAGGTTTCATTTTAGGTAATCCTGGCTCATATTTTTCAAGTAATTTATCGATTTTATTTAAGAAAAAGTCTTTAATAGGGTCTTCATCTTTGAATTTAATAAAATCATTAACAGTTTTTGTCGAATCTTTCAAATAATCTGGATGTGGATTTTCTAACATTTTGCGTTTATCAAAAGTATTATGTTCGTGAGAAAAAACCAAAATTGTTTTCATTGGGTCTAATTGAACAAATGGTACAGTATAATCCTTTAAAAATGCTCGCTCTTCTGCTAAAGCAGCGTGGTCTTCATACCGAGTTTGTTTTAGTAATTCTGCCTTGAACGCAAATGTTCCAGCAGTAGCGTGATTTGGACCATATGGACCACATTGAACCATTCTGTTCAATCCTTTGAAATAAATATATATTTCACTTGAACCGGCACAAAGTGCTTCTTTATTACCTTGTAATCGTTCAACTGCGTGTGAAATTCTATCTGGTGGGTAATAATCATCATCATCCATATAAACAATGATAGAACCTTTTGCGTGCTTATGCATATAATTGCGTTTCGTTCCTAAAGGTACTTTTTCTGGTAATTCAAAATATTTAATTTGTGGTATATTAGCTTTATCTATCAAATCTTTTATTTTATCAGTTCCATCATCAACAATAATCCATTCAATGCGGTCTTTTGGATAATTTTGATTACGAAAACAGCGAAACATATTTTCAATGAATGGGCGTCTATTGAATGTAGGTGTACAAACACTTACAAATGGATATGTTGGTTTTTTCTTACCCATTTTTATATATGTTATTGTTTTATTTTTATATAGTTATATACGAATTTTATATTTTGGGAATTTTATTTGGAACAACATTATTTACTCCTATATTTGAAATGTTGGGTAATTTAGAAACATTTGCTAAATTATCTGTATAAGCTTGAGCAGCTTTTTCAAATGTTTCAGTAGTGTTACTAACAGAATTAATTGCACTATTCGCTTCATTTATTAAAGGTTCTGCTTTTTCTATAATCGGTTTTAATAATTCAGTTGAAACATCATGAACAAGTTTATTAATTTCTTCAAATAATCCTAACTCTTTTTCATTCTTCTCTACAGTAGGATTTATAATTTCAGTTATTTTAAAATCTTCATATATTTTCGATGCTATAATTGTAAAAAAGATTATTATTAGAATACTAGTAATTGCTGTTAGATTAAATTTCAAATTACTATTTTTAATATTATTTCCTGTATTATAATCAATAATAGCAAATATAAACATAACCAATAATGATATACTCATTATATTACTATACAAAAACTTATCAATTGCTAAATTTAATAAATTTTTAATAGGTGCATTATTAGTACGGTTATTGTCTTTTATATATTCATTAATTCTTTGAAAAATACCTTTATATTCAATAGCAACTCCGAGAAATTCAAGCAAACTTACATTAAATAATATTCCAAATAATGATTGATATACTATATAACAAACACATAACACAGCTCCAATTGGAACACTTATTAACATTATAAATATAAATCTCATAAATCCTGTAATAAAATTTAAAGGGTTCAAAAGAGTATCAGCAAATGAATGAAATGTATAACCTGGGGTCTTAACTACATAACCATAATTGTATGTGCCGAAAAAATAACCTAAAATCAATATGAAATACATTAGTCCAACTGTTAAATTATTTGTATTTCCACTAATTACATCTTTCAAAAAACCATATAACCAAGTAGTAAAATATTGAAAAAAATACAACATAATAAAGAATATTAAAACAAAACAACCTTTCAAATTAAAAATCATTCTACTCATATTTGGTATTTTTTCCATCATAATATTTTGTAAATACTCTACAAACATTAAACAATAAATAAAAAAATAATTAATAAACTTATAAATCATACCCCAAAAATCTATTCTATTAAAACTTTCATTTTGTAAACGATATGTATCTAATACCGGCGTTTTAAACCGCTTACCTATTAATTCTTCATCTACGTTATCATTATGATTATATCTATAAAACATTATAAAAAACCAATTATAACAAGCAAAATAACTTATTAAAATAGTTTCGAACCATCCAATATATTTTTTCAAGACATTTACATCATTTTTTTCAGGTTTTTTACCAGAAAAAGCACGAGCAAAAATATAAGCATTATAATAATTAAATTTGTCTATTCTTTCGTATATGTAATCAATATAATTTATCAATCTTTGGCGTGGATCGTCAGCAACTCTTTTACTCGGTACATCTACTCCATCAAAATCTTCATCTGGTAAACCTAAAAAATTTGGGTCATCAACAGATACATGGCCTTCCAATCCTTCTATTATAGGCGTCCCAATATCTTTGATATTTGTTTCATCGTGAATATTCTTCAAAGTTTCAATATTTTTATAGTTTTCTAATTTTGCCTTCTTGTTTTTCTTTATTTTTTTTATTTTATATATCATATTAATAGTTTGGAAGTTTTCATTATCAGTATTTATTGTTTGGTTTGTATCACTAAATAATTCTTTATTCCATACAGTTTTTTCCTTATTCATATTATAATATTTATAGTATATTATAATATAGTATATATTTTTTGAATTTATTACATATAATTATCTGGCATACATCATACCGGCGTTTCCACCGATAAATGATAAAACATTATATCGTTCTTCAAATAAAGTCATATTATAGTTATATTGATATAATTTCCAATTTGATTTTCGAATACCAATGGGGTTTCCACTCCCATCACATATTACATCAAAACTCGAATTGATATTATCAATCGGTGGAACATAAGTAGTAATTTCTAATTCAATATTTTTAAATTTACTCAGGTTGATAGCACCAGAAGGTTGATAGTCAAACGGATTTGTATTCAAACAGAAATTATAACAATATAATCCTTCTTTTGCAGAACCCTTTGTTCTCACATATTTTTCAATATAATCATACACTCCACGTGTTAATAGGTTTTCACGATATTCACCATTTAATAAAATACCCATTGTTTCTAATATATTACGCTGATTATCCACTTTATAATCGCCTGTAATATATAAACCAGTTCTAATAGAATCATTTGGGTCTTGCCCTGGACCATATGTAATATCATTTCTATAATTAACAGGAACCAAAAAATTATCATTTGGTGGCAATTCTAAATCAGCTGGAATTGTATTATAAGGCCAATTTGTATAATTACTCCACTCATTTCTCATATTTACATCATTTCGTTGTAAATAAAACATCCAGCTCGAAATCATACCATTTGAATTCAACTTTACTTTTTTACTACCAGTAATATTTTCAAAATTATACTGAAAAACATCTTTTACTAAATATAATTGGTCTTGTCCAGCAAATACCTGTGTTTCTTCTTTTGATAAAAAACAATATGTAGATAATAAATGTACATCTGCGTTCCAAGTAGAAATCTTATTATCATAAAAATTACTGGATAACACCGCAGAAGGAGGTGTTTGTAAAAAACGATACATTTGAAACCTATTTTCATTAAAATCTGGTTGAACATAAGGATGTCTATATTGGATATCAAATACATCTCTAACTTGGAATAACTCTTGAATTGGCCGTAAAGTAACTGATATTATTAACTCATTATATTGTAACGAAATTAATGGAAAAGCACATCTACTATCTAAAGTAAACCAAGTATTGAGTGGTATATATAAATTTCTACCACGAATGGATGGTTCAGTTCCAGTTGAACTATTTGTATAATAAGCAGATGGATATGTATTTTCACGACCAAACACATTCGCTGGGTCATATAGTTCATCTACATTACCAGTCATTTTATTAAATAAATCTTTTTTTTCAGCTGTAAAATCGCGTTCAACCATTGCTGCCAAATATTCACCACTATATTTTTGAAGAGTAAGAGAACCACAAGTGATAGTAATTTCTTTTATCATATGTGTTCCCAAATCTTTTATCCAACGAAATTCATATGATGCCCACCGTTTATCAGTATCAGGACAAGGATGATAAATTGGGCTCCAAATATCAGGTAATGTTAGAACTAAATATGTATCCATTAATAATTCAGCATATCGTGGTATTTTGAATGTAAATGTAGAAGGTTCTGTTAATCTTAAATCTCTTAAACCATCATAATCTATACGAAATTTTTGAAGGCCAAAATTACTATATTTAGAATATGTTACTTTAAAAAAAGTTTTACTCGGATTTCCAGTTAATATTACATTATTATTACCGACTGAAATAATATTTAGTAATCCTCCTGCCATTATAACTGATTATATATTATATATATTTTATATATTATTATCGTTATATATTTTATTATGGAAATTTATAAAAAAATAATAATTTTAATATTAATAGTTTTATTTATTTATGTAGGATACCGTTTATTAAAAAAAATAAATTGTTGTAGTGAAAATCGAATAACAAGAGAAGGTTTAGAAAATTTGAATTCTACAAATGAAGAAGTCGAATTAAATTCTTTAAAATCGAATAACGATGTAACCATAAATTCAATACACAAAAACGATATTAATTTACCATTATCACAATATGTAATTAAAGGGTCTTATAATAGTTCTGTAACTGGTCAATATATGAATAGCGAAATGATAAAATATCTTTTATCAAGAGGTTGTCGTTTTTTAGACTTTGAGGTATTCTTAATTGATGGTAAACCTAAAGTAGCATACACAAATGATAGCACATATAAAACAATTCAATCGAAAAATAGTGTTTTATTAGATGAAGTATTGTCAGTTATTGTTTCCAATGCTTTTAGTAATATTTCACCAAATAGATTGGACCCATTATTTATTCATTTACGCATAAAATCATCAACAAAACATAATAACCATTCATATGATTATAACAATATTACGAAACATACGAAACAAAATGATAATAAGAATAATACAAAACAAAATAAAAATATTATGGTTGAACCTATACAACGCCGCGATAATAATAATATTTATAAGCATGTAGCAAAATCACTATCAATTATTAAAAATAGTTTATATAATAAACAAGTTAATCGAAATACAAAATTAAAAGATATTATGGGAAAAATTATCATTATTATGGATAATACTATAAATTATAATTATAAAAAATATACATCTTGTTATAATAATGAGCAAAATTGTAATGATTTTAAAAAATATATTAATTCAGAAAGTGGAAATGGGTTTATCAATATAGAAAGATACTCTGATATATTGAAAGAAAAGACAAGTCCTCCACATATTGTCAATGATATAAATACTGATGTTAAAAAAATCAAATTAGCTTTACCTGATTATGATATTAAACATATTTCAAATCCAAAATTACAACCATTCGTTACTGATTACGGATTTCAAATAGTAACATACAGATATTATAAGAAAGATGCCAATTTAAGTGAATGTGAAGAAATATTCAATGAAAATAAATTTGGTATTGTCCCTCTATCTACTATGGTGAAATATTTTGAAAAAAAAAAGGAAGAAGCATCCAATTAAAAATATTTTTCTATAATATAATTAAAATATCATTATATTATAAATGTCTTATAAATATAAAAGTAAAAGATATTCTGTAAAAAATAATAAATTTAGAAATGAATTATGTTCAAATAATATGACATTTCAAGATTGTGAATTGGCTATTTTACGACACGCTGTTGATGAAACAGAGAAAATGAAGGGTGAAAAAATAATACAGAATGAGGAAATTAAAAAAATTCTTAATATAATTGAAAAATTTTTAAGAAAAAATAAATTGGTTTGTTATGGAGGAACTGCCGTTAACGAGATATTGCCAAAAGAAGCACAATTCTATAATCGTGATATTGAAATACCAGATTACGATTTTTACTCATCCGAAGCAATGAATGATGCTAAAAAATTGGCAGATATATATTATAAAGCCGGTTATACTGAGGTAGAAGCGAAAGCAGGAGTTCATTTTGGAACATATAAAGTATTTGTTAATTTTATACCGATAGCAGATATAACACAACTACATAAAAATATATTTAAAACGATTTATAAAGAAGCAATAACAATAAATGGTATTAAATTCGCACCTCCTAATTTCTTAAGAATGAATATGTATTTAGAATTATCACGACCAGCTGGTGACGTATCAAGATGGGAAAAAGTATTAAAACGATTAAATTTATTAAATAAATATTATCCATTAAAAACAAATAATGATAAATGTGAAAAAATAGATTTTCAAATAAAACGAGACGACAATGAAAATGATAATGAAAAATTATACATAGTTACCAGAGATGCTTTAATCGACCAAGGTGTGATATTTTTTGGTGGTTATGCTACAAGTTTATATTCAAAATATATGAAAGATGAAGAACGCCATAAAGTTAAAAAAATACCTGATTTTGATGTATTAGCAGAAGATATAGATAAATGTGCTGATATTATTAAAGAGAGATTAATAGAAGAAGGATATAAAAATATAAAATTAATTGAACACGAAGAAATACACGAAATTATACCAAAAAGTGTAGAATTAACAATAGGAAATAAAACAATTGCATATATATATAAACCTATTGCGTGTCATAGTTATAATACTATAAATATATCTGGAAAAAATATTCATATTGCTACAATCGATACAATTTTAACATTTTATTTGGCATTTATATATGCAAATGAACAATATTATAATAAAGATAGATTATTATGTATGGCGAATTACTTATTTGAAGTAGAAGAACATAATAGATTGGAAAATAAAGGTCTATTAAAACGCTTCAGTGTAAATTGTTATGGAAAACAACTAACATTGGAAGATATACGCAGTGAAAAAGCAATCAAGTTTAAAGAATTATCTAACCATAAAAATGGAAAAGAATATCAACAATGGTTTTTAAAATATATCCCTGGTTACAAAGAAAATGAAAAAAACAAAACAAGGAAGTTAAAGTCAATTGAGAAAGAAATAGAAATGCCTACAAAAAAAATAAATAATGAACAAGGCTTTTTATTTTAGTTTTTTCACTTTATTGTATTGATATTATAAATTTATAATTTGTTTATAAAATTCGTTAATAGACAATCCAGATTTTTCAAACAAGTTTTTATAATATTTTGATTTCTCATATTCTGATTGATATTTTATATAATATCCTAATTCTTCATAATAAACGCCTTCAGACCATCGCGTTTTATCATAAATATTTCTAACTAAATAATTTATATAAGGAAATCTCTTAACGCTATAAATCAAGCCATTTTCTTCAAGATGCATTTTAAATATTTTTTCTACATTCCAAAAATATTCTCTTTGTATGTTAAAATAATATTTGTTTGATTTTTTATAAAAGTTTTCTAATATATTAATAGAGTTCTCTATATTATATTTCGATAAAACCACACATCTATCACATAGCCCTTCATAATCTTCACTATCTGGCACCCAAACATATTGTTCATGTAATAAATCCATTTTAGGAAATGGCAATTGATAAATAAAATCACTTCTTGTAATTATAAAACGATCATATTTTTGAATTAAATTTTTTTCCTTCAAATTTTTATTTAAAAACCATAGGAAAAAAAAATGAATATATGTAGATATTGTAAAGTTGGAAAACTCATTATTGTTATATGTGTCTAAATTTTGTCCTAATCTTTTTTTAAATTTTAAAAAATCATAATAATGCTTTCGTTGAATGAACATTACTACATTTTCTTCGTGATCATATGTATCGTCGTGAAATTTCACAGAATATAATCTTTTTCTATTTGAACCCTTAAAATCCGCATTATGATACACAAAAGCATCGTTTTCAGGAAAAATACTTAAATCAATATCGTTTATATTATTATATTCTCCTAAGTAATTAACATTTTCTTCTGAAAAATAATTTGATGAAACCCTCGGATACAAAGTGGTTATATTTTCTATTTTTTCATATTTTTCTGATAAATCTGTATTACTGTATGAATAATCCACTGATTTTGCAAAATTTGGATCAATTTCTTCATTATATAAAAAATGATATTTTGCTAATTTAAAAAAAGGGTTGTTATAATCATACTCTTTTTTTATTCCTATACATAAACATAGGTCTGCGTCTAATTCATCAATAACATTTTTTTTAAAACTTTCATATGTTAACTCGTGACCTCTTGTTTCTGATAATATAATAACCAACGTTTTCGACATACTTAATTTAATATTGTTTTATATTTTTAAATAGTTTTATATTTTTAGTTGTTGTTCAATTTAAGCATAAACATAGATTTTTGGACTAATATGTGTAAGTTGTAATTCATCTACGCAATTATCAATATCAAAATAATAAGTGGTATTATCAATTGTATTTACAATAGATACTTCATTTAGTTTTTCTTTACTATATATTGATGTAGTGTTTGGGTTAATATAATCATTTTTTACTTTTTTATTGGTCAAAAATATCATTTTTACTGTTGAAATAATAGTAATAAAGATTACAATATAATTTAAGAATTGAAACATTTTATCGAGTTGAGTATAATAACAAATATAATAACAATTAAATATATATTGTTATTATTTATAATAAAAAACAAAATCAATTTTTTCAGAATTCACTTATGAAGGTCGTAATTTTTTGAATACTATAATATAAAGAACCAAACAACATACTTTTAAATAATAATCCATAAAAATTAAAATTGCCATCTTCATTATATAATGAGAGGAAAGAGAACTTTTTAAATATTATAGTATTAATAATTGGTAATTGAAAACAAAAAAACAATATACAAATTAGAATTGGGGTTTGGAGTTCTGTTAAAATTTCATCAATTCTACTTTCTCTGTATTTTTTTTGTTCGTGTTCTCTAATATGTTTATCAGTAGTTTGTTCATAATCACGGATATAATCGCTACTTATATTGGGTCTTGGAATATAATTCGGTTGGATTTGTTCATCTTGTAAATAACTTGTAGTATCAATAGGAATATCACGTGAAGGTAGACGCATTTGCTGCATATTTTGTAATTCTAACATTTGTTGGTCTGAAAATTGCTGTTTTGGTTTCTGTACAGAAATTTGTTCCATAGGGTTCATTTGTTGAACATTGGGTTGTTGTGGTATAGGCATTATAGGATTTTGAGCTGAAATACCATATGGATTTGGATGAACATTGATAGGAATATAATTATTTTGACTATCAAAGCCAGCATTCATAGTATTGGATTGGTTAATATTTGGATTATATGAAGGCATTTGAACAGTAATGTTCTCTGGTAAATCGGCTATTCTGGTTGTTTTTTCCATTCAAAAACTATACAATATTGAATTATCTAAAGATTGTATAGATAACGAATTACTTTCTATGAAGTTTTTTATTTATAAAATATAAAATAATAAGAATAATAATATTTATACAAGTGTTTTTGAAAGAGGTTCTCCCATATTAATAATTTTTTTTGTACTATCGCATTTATCTGGATGAGTTGTATATTTATAACATTTATCACCGTGTTTATAAGTTTTACCATCTATATCACTAATAATTGGGCCATTAAAAACAATACAATTTTTATCATTGCATACCTTTCTAAATAAACTTGCTAAACCAAGTCCCAATAGAATTGATAATACTATTTTACCAAATGGTGATGTTATTAATCGTTTCAAATTCATCTTTATATTATGTAATTATATAATATAAAAATACTATTTTTGTTTACAAACTAATAAATTATAGAAAACTATGATTGAGATGGAACAACTGATATTTCGCTACTATTTTTAGGACAAGGAACTTCGTTTTGTTTAAAAGAGAAGCAAGTGTCGGTTTTATCTTTATATTGTAAAACATTGACATTTTCAGGAGTAGGATAAACATATATTTTTCGTGTATCTGGCATAGTAATATATACACAACAAATGCCGATTAATAAACTAATGATAAAAATAGGTAAATTAATATATTTTGTAAATAGTCCCATTTTTATAATTTCTATATTATACTAAATGAAAAGAAATACTGGAAAATTTATTTCTTACCCTTCTTCTTTTTACTCTTCTTTTTAGGTTCTTCGATTGGTTTTTTAGTTTCATTTTCCATTTCCGCTAATATATCTGGATGAATATATGATTTTTCTTGGTTATCCATACCATCTAATTTAAATACAAGATTATTTGGCTGTTCTCCATGTTGTAACGAATAGTTTATTGGTGGATTATTTTGAATACGCATTTCATTTTCCAATGCGACCTTGCGTTTTGCTTCTAATTTTTTTAATAATCTTTCTCGGGTAGATTGTTGTTTTGTCATTCTGTTCAATACATTTGTATCCATTCTCATATTTTTACCCATTCCACCCATATTTTTTGCCATATTTTTAAATAATTCAGTAAATTGGTCAGTTCCACCCATATCTTTCATTTTACCAAATAATTCACTCGCTTCTTTCATAATTTCATCGCGTGAAATTTCACCATTTTGCATTTTTGTATCTAATTTACCACTAATTTTTTTCATCAAATCCATAATTTTTTTAGGGTTTTTCATCATTTTTTTTAGAACATCACCTGTATCTTTAACATCATCGCCATCTGAACCTAAAATATCTTGGAATTCTTCCGAAATTTCTTCTGCCATATCTTTCGCTAACGACCCAATTTTACCATCAAATAATGATTTTAAATGTTCTTGCATGTTCTCCATATTTGGCATTCCACCCATTTTATTATTATTGTTATTATTAAAAGCGTTTTTGAATTCTTCATTCATATTCATGCTTTCAAACATCTTTTCCATATTTGGAATATCGAATGGTGTTTCATTATTATTATTTTCTGTATTTTTGTTATTGTTATTACTATCATCTGTAATATTTGAAAAAAAATCACTAATTCCAGACATAGTTTCTTTTAATTTTTCATTCAATTCATTTTCATCAATACCATCAAACATATTCATAGTATCACCAAAAGTTGCCTTATCTTTAACACCACCAACGATAGTAAATAATATTAATTGTAAATATTTCCAAATGGTTTTTTTAGTATTTTCACTAACACCTTCACAATTAAATAGTAATTTAAAATCTACATTTGGTAAAAATGTTGTATTAATTTCACTATCACTATTGAAAATATCAGCATTTTGATATAAAATATCAAAAAATCGTTCAGGGTAAACAGTTAAACAATATTCAAATAGTTCTTTTGAACTATTTTCATCAATATTATCGACCATCCATTTTGACCATAAAAAAGAATACTCTGGATAAGTAATTGATAAATCTTTGGTAAAATCTAAAATAACAGTGTTGAAATTATCAGGGATTTGTTGTCTCTCCATTGAAATATATTATTAAAAAATATATTTTTATTATGTTTTATAGATAAATATATTATATAAATTCTATGAATTATACAATAAAAAAATAACCATATAATTATTATTGTTTTTTCTTATTTTTTTGGGTTTTCGTTTTGTTTTTTGTTGATAATAATATAATATTAAATCTGGCTCATAGAACGCATAGTATTTAATGTTCCTTCATTTGCATAACAACTCGTAATATCATTTGATAATTCGTAATTATCAATTTCGCATTCTCCACAACTAATTTCATTATCAATTATGCCTGTATTTATATTCAATCCTTTATAATCAAAATATGTATCTTCTATAAATTCTTGAGTTAAATTATTTACAACGCCCGTGCCTCCTCGCGTTAATGGTGGTGGCATTAAACTATTGTAACTTCTATTAATTGGGAAATGATGTAAATCTCTGTTTCTGGCAATAGGAGTTACATTATATGTTTGTTGTCGTCCTTGTGAAGTGGAACGAGATGCACTATACATCAACCCAACTGGAGTTCCAACTGAACGATAAGTAATACAAATATCATCACACAATGTTATCATAAATTTATCTTTTAATAAATCGTTATTTTTCATATAATCACGCATAATTGTGAAGAATGATTTCAATTCAGTTTTGAAATTGTTTGTTTCGCTACTATCATTATCAACTAAATTTTTAGAAATAAACAGTAATTCTTGTGTTCTTTGTCTAAAAATATATTTGGATAAATCATTTGGTTGTATTACATAGTTATCTTCATCTATTTCTTGTTCATCTATTTGTTGTTCATTTTTTATATTATTCAACGAAATCAAATCAGGCATCAACTCAATAGTATCTAATAATTGACTATTATTGTTATCACTATCTATTACACCATATAATTTTATTTCTAATTCTTCTATATTTTTACTTTTAATATGATAAACTTTCTCGACTTCGCTTATTATAATAGGTTCCACTAATTTATTATCCCAAGTGTTTGTTTTCCAGTTATAAATAACACCATTTTCTATTACAATTTCAGCATTTTTAATAGCAGAATATAAATAACGATGAATAGTTTCACCATATATCATTGTAGTATTTTCCATATTATCCACAAACATATATTCACTATTTTCCAAATCACTGAGTTTTTTTAATAATGATGCATTATGGTCAAGTCCAAATCCAACGAAATTATTTGAGAATGAAGTATTTACTAATTTAGTTAGTTCGCCTTCATTCGTAATTCCAAATGTAGCTTCACCATCCGTCATAAATATATGAACAACTTGATGATTTGGATTTTCATTTGAATATTTTTCCATTAAATCATTGGCATTTTTTAACGCATCACCTATATTTGTGCTTCTATCAGGTAATAGATTATCAATTTTGGATATAATTTCAGTATAATTAACATTTGTAATTAACATATTATTTACTACGACTTTTACTGTTTCATTGAATGAATGAACCCGAATATATATTGGTGTTTCTAAATTAGATAAATAAGTAATCATACTATTGAATGTTTGTTTTACAACAGTCATTTTTGATACATTTTTATAAGCACTTTCGCTCATTGATCCAGTAGTATCAATAGTAAATAAGAATAAAGTTGGAGTAGTAGTAATATTTGTTTTGTTTATTTTTAATGTAATAGTGCCAAATTTTTCGTCTTCATCTATAATTTTAGAAATAGGCATATCAGGATGACTATGGAATTGTGCATAACTATATTCAATAAGAGATGACATTTTGTTGATATTAAGTTAGTTTGAAAGTATTATATAAGTATAAATTAAATAGACTGTTCAAATGCAAATACAATATGGTTAATAATTTGTTTAAATTTAAAAATAAAAAATATTATTCAATTTTTTTGAATTATACCATGTCCATTGGCGTAAAACAGAACCACTATAAAATATTGTAATAAAATTGATTTAAAAATATTATATATTACAATATATAATATACACTAAATATGATTAAAAATAGTTGTGAAAAATGCGGTAAAGAATTCAATAGTAACTCTCATTATACCCAACACCAAAAAAGGAAAACGCCTTGTATTAATGAAAATAAAATAAAAGAACTAATTGATAAATCAGTGGAAGAAAAATTAACAAAATTAAATATTCAATTATGCTCCCCTATTCAAAATACTTTTATTGTAAAACCAAATGCAATAGAAAATGAAACAAATATAACAATTGAAACATCTAGTTTTAATGAATTGAAAAAATACTACGATGAAAAGTTAAATATAGATAAAAGCACTTATAAATCCAGCAATGACGAACCTACGCCAATTGATTGCATAAGTGAAATGATAAGTAAAATCCCGAATGATTTATGGAAAAAAAACGATTTGTCTATATTAGACCCTTGTTGTGGTAATGGAAATTTTAGTATTCCAATTATATTTGAACTATTGAAATATCATAATAAACAAACAATATTAGAACAAATAATGGAATTTAATGATATTAATGAAGATAGATTAGAAAATGTTCGTAAAGTATTTTGTAGTGAAAAATATAATCTACAAATAACTAATCACGATTTTATTACATTTAATAGTCAAAAAAAATACGATTTGATTGTTGCTAATCCGCCTTATGCTAAATTATTAGAAAACGGTAAAAGAGCTTCAAAAAATCATAATTTAATTAAAGATTTTATTGAAAAAGCATTATCACAATTAAAACCTTATGGTTATTTATTGTTTATTACACCAGACAATTGGATGTCTTATGCTGATAGAAATGTATTAATTGAAATTATTACATCACTACAAATAATACATTTAGATATACACACAGCAAAAAAATATTTTAAAAAAATAGGGTCAAGCTTTACTTGGTATATAATTCAAAATTGTCCATTTTATAAAAATATTAATATTTCTGGTGTATGGAAAAAAAAAGAATACAATAGTTCTGTTATATCTAAGCAACGCAAATACATTCCATTATTATATAATCAAACCGTGCAAAATATATTATCAAAAACAATTGATAATGCAATACTTAAAAAGTTTGATGTTAAAACAAGTAGTGATTTGCATAAATATACAAAGGCTCAATTTATTCGGGATGAGCAAAATAACATTTTCAAATATAAATTAATTCATACGCCAAGTCAAACTGTATATTCGTCAAGACCTCATAAATTCCAAGAAGGTTATAAAGTGTTTATATCAACAACTGATAAATATAAAGTTTTTATAGATAATTGCGGAATGACACAATCTATTGTATTTATATTATGTTCGAACGAAGAACAAGCAAAAAAATATTTACAAATATTAGAACATCCTTTATATGTATTTATAAATAACATTTGTCGTTGGGGTAATTTTAACAATATACGAATATTACAAAGTTTTCCTATTCCAGAAATTGAATATTCTGGAAATCATCAAGAAATTTATAGTTATTTTAATATAACAGAAGATGAAATGAGTTATATTAATGCTAATATATAAATGTGCGCAAATTATTCTTTATAATCAGGGTCGCAATTATCGGACAATATAGGATATTCTTTATAATTTTTCTTATAATCATCTAAAAATGTGCTTTCATACGCGTGAAAAGTTTGTGCAGTAATTTTTTTTTCTTTTCCAAATATTTCAATAGTGAATTCCATTTTTGGTAATTCATAACCGTACATTTCTATTTTACATCCGGAGTTTATATAAAACTCAAACGTATTATAAATAAATGCGTTAGTTTTGGAACAATCTCCTGATTTACCTCTTTCTGCAGTATGGTGACCACAAAGATAAGACGCAATCCGGTTTTTTATACCAGTTCGCGTACCACCAATTTTTACAATTCTACCATTTATAACAAATAAATATAACCATTCATTTTTCTTACTAAATTCATAGTTGGAAATTTTTGGAACAAATTGAATTATTGTAATTCTTTTTTTCTGTCCTTCTTTTTTACCAGTAGTAACTATTTCGCTATCCAAAATAATATCTGCTATTGGAGTGAAATATTCTTTTCTATTATATTCTTCAAATGATATTGTTTTATTTATTGGAATTAGTTTAATCCATTTTTTTGTTAGAGAATTTTCATATTTTTCATTTATATTATCCAATCCCGAAATATCATTATTATTTGAATTCTTTTCACTTTTATTTTTATTTGACAATGGCTGTTGATCATTTTCTAAAGACGGTGTACCACCATTCAAATAATGACTTGCATAACGGTTTATTTCATTGCGTCGTTCATTATTTTTCATTGCTAAATTCGTTTGTGCTTTGCGTGTAATATTTGGTGATTTATATTTCAATTTTAATATGGATTTTGTAAACTTTTGCATTAGTAATATTATAATAGTATGATATAATAATATATTGTTGACAATAATTTATTCAACAACATTTATTGAGATACAAAAGGCAAATTAGTAATATCACTTTGCTTCTCTCGTTGTTCCTTTATATCTTCTTTATAATAACGTATTTTTGATAAAATGTATTGCTGGTCAATAAGCATTCTTTTTCGTTTATCTAAATCGCTTAATTTATTTTTATTACAATAATACAATGTTAACCCGACAATCGAAATAAATAATAAAAATATACCAATATTATAAACATAATAATAAATAGTTACCCGATTATTATGACATTGTTTTAATGTTTGAAATAAATAATTTTTTGCGGAGTTTTCAATCAATTTTGGGTAATAATCCATTGTACAACTTTGTTTTGATTATATAAAATAATATAATCAAAAAAATTTGAGAACTATAATGTTTATCTAATAAATATTTCTATTCATTTTATTAGGAAGCCCATGTCCAAAGAGAACCATATATACTAAAGCAATTCCGCCAATAAGAACACTGCGGTCTTCAGCAATATTTATTGGTTGTTTTAGTAAAAAGAACATAATAAAAAACAACAAAAGTGCAATAAGAATAGAATGAAAAACCATAACAAGTCCACGCTCCATATTTATTATATGGTATACACAGAAAAATATTTTATTTTCATTAAACCGATAAAGATTTCAATGTTCCCGCTGGGCGATATTAAAATCTTTATCGGTCATTGACCACGAAGAATGTAAACCCGCAATAGCGGATTTATATTCTTCATTGGTTTAAAAGTGTCGCAAATAATACAATACTGCTAAATAAGATAGAATTGCTAAAATAATAGAAATAATCCAAATAGGAATAACAGTTTTGTTTTTATATCCTACACCAAAAGGCCGAAAACCTCCTTCATTATTATAAAGAAATCCTGGTTTTATAAAATGAATAATAGAGAACAATACTAAAAATATAAAAATAGCAACATTTAATTTATGGTATCGAATAAATCCTTTAATATTTGGCATAATATTCTTATTCCTACTATATATTTTGAAATATTTTTATTGAATTTATAATAAAAATATTTTTGTTTTTGTTTTCTAATATTCTTCAAAATCGTTGTCGTCTTCATTATAATAATCACCATCTGTATAATCTTCACCTAAATGTTGGATATCAAATGCTTCATTATCATAGAATTCTTCATTATTTTGTTCTTCCATTTGTTCTAAATCATTTACTTCAACCATTTCAGCATTATTACCGATATTATAGACTTGCATCATCATTTCCCCGACAATATCAACAGTGCCTTCTTCCATATCTTGCATAAGATAATTTACTAAATCATTTGTTTCACGCTCATTAGTAGCATTATCATATTGAAACAAACCTTTTTGCATACCAACATTCCAGCGACCGATTTTAAATTTTTTCATATTTTCTTCTATTTTACGGTCTTCTTTGGACATTTTACCAAGAAAGTCAGTTATTGATTTTTTTTCTTTATTTTTAAAGTGTCTTGTATGATTTACTATATTTTCATATGTAAAATTAATAGCTTTTTTATTTTTTTCTTCAATTTCTAAAAATGCTACTAATAATTTACAAATGCGTTCTTTAAATTCTGTAGGGTCTGTTATTTTAATATCTATTTCTTCCATATCATTTTCTAAATCCGCATAATCTTCATCTAACTCGTCTTCATAACCACTAATAAAAGTTGCTTCATTGGATTTGTCTTTTATAATATTACGACGACCTTGTTTATTTACCTCAATATCCGCATTTATTAAATCACTATCATCACTCATTTCAATGAATTCATTCAAGGTAGAATAAAATAGATAAATATATAATGAAATTATGGTATTTTTATCAAAAATGGAATAGAACTCTTTATCATCTTTTATAATAGGTGAAATAACCGGTATATTATTCGAAAATAATTGTACGTTTTCCAAAGTAATAGTAATTTCTTGTAATAATCTTAAAATAGTAGTATCGCCTTTGAATTTATCTATACTTTCGTAGTATTTTTCTATAATATTCATTACTTTCAAATTATCATTTGGTGATAAACCCCAATGTTTTGGAACTTTATAATCTTTAATATTATTGAATATAACAGTTGGATATATTGAAGATATAGAATGTATAACATTTTTAATATATTGTATAAATGAATACAATTCATCATTTGTTTGTTTATTATCTTGCCAACTACTTATTTTAGATACGAAAGTAATCATATTTTTTAAATCATTTTTCGACATAAAATTAGCATTTGTTTTAAAAAAGTCGAATATAATGTCTTTTAATTTTTCATTTTTATCATATAAATAATCTTTTAAATTATTCAATTCATTAGTAGGTTCAAATACCATCGCATTTGGATTATGTGTTCGTAAAACAGCTCTCAATAATTCTCTCATATTACTATCAATAATCAATGAATCGGTTTTATCCAAACTATCTATAATATCTTTCATTATATCCACTTTTGTAAAAGCAATCGGTTTTATAATTTCCACCAAATTATCATTGTTTACATAATTCATCAATTGATACAGATTATTTACAGTATAATTTTTACCATTCTTCTTTAAGAATTCGGTTTTATCTTGTAAAGTCCATTGAGTTTGGTAACCTTGTGGTTTTTCACTACAAATAATTCTATAATTTTCAGGAATAGGTAAACTACGGTCAAAATTACAATAGTGTATAAATGCAGCATATATATTTTCTTCTAGGTGACCAAGTGGTATAGTAGGATATTTAATACCTGTAAACGCAGGGTCATAAATCATTGATGCTTTTGAAATTTCTCTTACATCTTTTAATACCAACCCTAATTTTAAGATAGAAGTCAAATAAACCTTGATGTTCTCGTCTTCTTCTATAAAATAAACTATTGGTATAAATGTTTTATTATCATTACAACAAGCATTCTCCATAAATGGTATCATCGATGATGTCTTCAATATCAAATCTTTCGATTTTACTATTTTATTGATGGCTTCAATAATAGCAAAACCATATTGAGATGCTTTACTTTTCATAATATTATAATATTCGTGTTGTTTAGGTTTTCCATCATTCATCAAAGCAACAAATTCTCTATGAAAATCTGGTGAAATATTGTTTATTTTTTTGATAATAGAATAATTCACTACAGGAGGTAAAAAATGAACCCATTTTTTAATACTATGTTCTTCACTTGTTGTTGTTTCTGGATTTAAAACAACATATTGTTTCTTTTTCAAATATAATTCATTGATATCATCTCTTTTCAAAATATATTTATCCATAATCACCTTCATACGGTCAGTAATTTTAGCAGCATTTAATTTTTTAATGGATTTCCAAGGAAGAATAGAGCTCTTACAGCCTTCAACTACACAAGCAATATATTTCATACCGGTAAAGTCCTCCACACCACTATCGTATGGATAGCCACTAAATGAGCGAAGACAACCAGGAAAAGTTTTTTTAGTTTGAAACGATGGAATTGCTGTTTGAACACTTATTAACAAAACACAACTTATAATAAGAATAGACAATTCATTACTATAATCTTGATAGGAATTCATTTTTTTACCAGTTTTTTCTTGTTTTTTCAATGTTTCTTTTTCATAAGTGGCTTCACTTACTATTGCTTTCATCATCACTTCGTTCGAAATTCTCATAATAAATTCTCTTATTTCATCAATTGGTATATCAATATTTGAACCTATAGTATTCAATACATTATATATCATTTCCGATGTTGCACTTTCAAATACTATTTTTTCATTTTTATCATTCTTTTTAATTGTTTCTAACATAACTGTTCCCATATCTTTTTCCATAATTTCACGAGTGATAATACGAAATCCGCCTTCGCCAAATCCTTCTTCACTACTGAAATCCAATTTACGAATAATAAAACCACTATGTTTATCGACAATGGCATCACCATCATCACTTAATGTTCCTATTTCTCTACAAATTTCATCTAATAATAATTGATAATCACCACCATTTATAAATTCAGTCGCCAATTTATATAAAAATACTGGTAATAACTTAGTATTAGTATCAATACAATAAAACCAATATTGATTTTCGTCCAAATTATCTACCATTGCATTACGACAAAATTTATCAACAAATCTCATAATATCTTGCTGTTTTTTGGCAAAATCATCTTGTCCTAATATTAAATCTCTTAATTTTAAATAAGGTGATACTATAATTTCAGCAGCATTTGCTAATTTGCCGATTTCATATGCCAAATTATTTGGTTTATATAACTGTATTTCATTCAATATTTGTTTTTTAATGATTTTTCTTCTATAATATTCAATATCTTTTTCCAATGTCTTTTCTAATTCTTCAACTGAAACAACATATCTTTTATCGAATTCGTTAATTAATTTTTGCTGTGTAACCATATTTAATCGTGCTGAACTATCCGATAAATTTTCACAAACTTTATTTTTCGAATTTTTTAAACATTTCATATCAATATTACAAAATAAAGTATTAGTATCTAAAAATGCTTCTTCGTCTATTTTATCATCGTTAACCCAATTATTCTTTAAACGACGATAATATTGTGTCTTTTTTCTCAAATCTTCTTCGTTCTCAATTTCTTCTCTTTCTTTATCTGTTAATTTATTAATATCAACATCAGGTGGTAATTTGGGTTTAATTTCTAATATAGCATAGTCACCATCACGAACTAATTTTTTTTTCAATATCAATGTAGAAGCTAATTCTTTAGAGAATTCACGTGGACAATCGTGTTTTTGAACAAGGTTCTCTGCCAAGTAATCTAAAAACTCATCTGGTAACATTTTCTTTTCTTCATCTTTATAGTTTTTCATAATATCATATGGTGTATCATCCATTTCTTTATCATAATGCAGTTCATTATTATTATTATCTTTTTGTAAATCTTTTAAACTATCATAATATTTCGATAAGTAACGGCGGTGACATTCAGTTGGCTTAATTTTTTCAACATCAGTCATTTCATTCACATTTGGTTTAGATAAAATATCCATCAAATTATTTGGTGTCATCAATGGAATAAGTAATGTTTTTAATAAATTAATGAATAATTCACCATTATCCAAATGCACTATTTTAGATAAAATTTCTATTGATGATAACTTGGTATTTTCTCTATCTTTTGATAAAAATTTATAGTTTTCTAAAAAAGCATCATTAATTTCCTTTTTTTCATTCAGTAATTTTAGTAAAGAATTACTTTTAGTATCTACGTTATATTTATTTGTTCGTATAATACTATATTTATTCGATTTTTCAACAAAGGTTCTCTTTATCTCATTGATTTTTTCCTTTATAAAAAACCGAATTTCCAAATATTGTTTATAACTGATATCATTTGAATAAACCAAAAATGGTTCCAGATAATTTACTACATCCATAAATGACACTTTATCTTTTATATATTTACGAATAATACGAATTAAAGTTCTCGTTTTTGGAATAATTACTTCTAAAAAATGTTTGTATTTATCTTCATCGAATTCAATATCATCTGATAATAAGAACTCTTGTATATTTGTTAAAAATTCTCGTTTTGTATCTTTTTCTAATTTTTCATAATCAATTTCATTTGTAAAATTATCTATTATATTGGATACAATGTCTGTTTTATTATTCAAAAGACGAAATAACATAAAAAAATCATTATGAAGATTGGCTTTATCAATAATATTTGTCATTGGTAATTCAATTCTTGAAAAACGCATAACAGGTGAAGGTAACATAATTAGTGATTTTAGTGTAATTTTATCATTTGGTGTCATTTCGTTACGAATATAAATTTTTTTACCTGTTTTTAAAGATTTTTCACTCATTTTTGTTAACCCTAAATTATATTGTTGTATTACAAATCGTCCTTTTTGAACCATCTCAGATACAGATTTCTTTTTATTTTTTCTACTTGGTGGTGTGATACTAATTTTAGCAACATTACTATAAAAATTACCCAAATTATCAATAATACTTTCAATGTTTGTCATAACTGTTTTGGTTGTTAATACATTTTTAGTAGTATCAATAGGCTCTCTAAACGGTGTGAGTGCATCTTGTATTTCATTATTAATAGTAGAATAAGTAACATTTCTATTCGTGGATTTACCATAATAATCCAGTTGGCGCTGTTCTATTTTCCTTAAACTTATACCAATTTTATCATCTAAAATATCATCCACTGGAATATTTTCAATATCATTAATTATTTTACGATTAGTAACCACAGGTAAAATCCATTTAAGATTTGTATCTAAATTATATAATTTATCAACTAATGGTTTATATAAAGCACCTACAGTTTTTATGTCATAAACATTATGGTTATCATCAAATTTTGAAAAATGTTGTCGTAATTGTTTAAATCGCTCGATTAATAAATGTATATTATCCAAAACAATCTTTGTACGTTGTGTATTAGGAATAGTAGATAATAATTCATCTAATAAATCATTCACCTGTGTTTCAATACCAAATCTTTGTTGTCCTTCTGGAATTTCTACTATATTTATAATATCTTCTAATTCTTCACCAAATACAATTGTATTAGCATCTATATAAATGTCGTGTAATTTTTCACGCATATTTTCATCTTCTTCTGCATCTTCTGGAATATTGATTATAGATTCTCCAGTTTCAGTATATTCCATAGACGCTAATTTATCTTCAGGAATTTCAAATATTTCGCCTTCTTCAACGGTTTGTTTTATAGTAGATAGAGAACCCATATTTTTCATTGATGCTGGTTTTGGTCTTATTAAAATTTCGTCAATTGGTATGTCTTCTGGAATACCCCTATATGCAAAATCAATGTAAATAACTTCTAAATCAGGAAATGTTGTAATTTCTATTTTATCTTCATCTAAATTTGTAATTTCACCAGTTATCGTAGTTGGAATATCACCACCAAAATGAATATCTATCCAAGTCTTTGGTAATAAATTATTCTGTCTTGCAAATCCTTTTTCTTCATTTCTATGTAATAAAATGACTTCAGTAATAGATTCGTCGGTCAATCTACCATTATTATCAATATTTAATTGATAGAATTTATAATTACTTACATTCATTAAAATTATATTCTTATCACCAATTTGTGTAATTAAATATGTCATTTCATTAATTTCTTCATTTGTTGGTGCAATTATTTCAATAATATCGCCTAATTCTAATGATAATGAATTATTTTTTATTGAGTTATTACCTTCAATATCTAAATTTTCCATTTTTTCAGCCATTTATTATATACTGTTAAAATTTTTATGTAAATAAAGCACTAAATTATAATTTTGTAAAGCAATTAAAGATAATATTATAATATTATGTAATAAATAACAGTATTATAATGTCAATTTGTCAAGAACAATCCAATATATATACTATCGATACAGTGAAATATAATGAAAGTAAAATAAAAACAAAAACATATAGTAAATCCGGAGTAACATATACTATTTTAAATTATGATAAAGATGTTCTTTGTGATGATGATTATAATAATGGTTATTATCGTTCATTAATAGTTTCATCACCCGAAAATAAAATATTAGCATTTTCACCACAAAAATCATTAAAGAATGAAATATTTATTGAAAAATACCCAGATGTCGATGATAATATTTTTATGAATGAAATTATAGAAGGAACAATGATCAATCTATTTTTTGATGAGCGTATTCAACAATGGGAAATATCTACTCGTGGTGCTGTTGGTGGTTCATATTTTTATTATAGAAATCAATATGAGTTAGATAGTGATAGAAAAAACCAAACATCATTTTATCAAATGTTTTTAGAAGCATTATCTGCTCATGAAAAACAACCATTAAATGAAGTTTCTTTATTAAAAGAATTACCAAAAAATTGTTGTTATAGTTTTGTATTACAACATCCAGATAATCATATTGTTTTACCTATTTCTAAATGTTCTATCTATATGGTAGCTGTATATGAAGTAATGGATGGAAATAATGTAAAATACATTTCGCCATTAGAATATCAAAATTGGGATTTGTTTAAAAATGTCAATAATCCAATATTATTTCCAAAACAATATCAATATGCTTCCTATCAAGAAGCAAAAACTGAAAACTGTTCTATTCAAACCGAATTTACGAATTTGGGAGTTATGGTTACTAATTTGGAAACAGGTGTTCGAACTGGATTGAAAAACCCAACATATGAAGAAGTAAAATTATTAAGGGGTAATAATCCTAATCTACAATATCAATATTTATCTTTGCGTAAGACAGGAAAAATCCAAGATTTTTTGTTTTATTTTCCACAATATAAAACTATTTTTTATAGATTTTACCAAGAATATGAAAATTTTGTTACCAATGTTCACTATTCTTATTTGACTTATTATGTTCAAAAACAAAATGTTAAAATATCAAAAAAATATGCATCACATATTTATAAAATTCATCACGAACTATATTTACCATCATTAAATACTGACACTCCTATTATTGTTAAGCGAAGAGTAGTAAACGAATTTTTTGATAAATTAGAACCACGCGAAATGATATATCATTTGAATTATGATAGACGACAATATGCTAAGGGGAAGATTGAAACAACGAAAACGAAAGAAGACTTATTATTGAATGATGAATAATTTGGCACCTATATCAGGTGATTTGGGGTTAACGCGTAATATTATTTTATATTGTAAAAAAATTACAATATAAAAAAGTAAAAAACAGAAAACAAAAAAAAAATTACATTTCATTATACAACATAGATAATTTACTCAAATTTTGTATATATTTCATAGTATGTTCTTTATTATTATCAGTCATTTCTTTAACAGGTTTTCTAAATGTATCAATAATATCCATTATCTTATTTGCATTGGGTAAATGTGATAAATCAGTAGAATAATCTTTATCAAAAAAGAATGAAATATCATTATTATCAATTACATCTTTATATGGAATATATACGAATTTTACCCACGATTTAATTATAGAAGTAGGATTTGCACGTTTGATTGTATCAAACGACGACTTAGATATTACTAAATCATTATTTTCTGGAAAAATACTTATTAAATCATCAATAAAATCAAATAAATGGGTATTAAATGCACGAAGTATAGATGATTTATCGGTCATTTTGATTATAATAATAGCGAATTTAATTTTTATATTATTTTTCGGTAAATACTAAATGAATGCTGGTTTTTGTTGCCCAATAACATTCATTTCTTCATTACGCTGTTTTTGTAAATTATCAATCGTAATATTATTTGAAAGTTTATCTGGTCTGTATGTATCTGGCGGCGTATTAATAATAATTTCATCTTGATTAGCAGATACATAATTATACATTTGTCTCATACCACCCTTACCTTTACTGCTAAGTTCCTCTGGTGACATATTATAAAACGTAAATTGTTCAGATACAATATTTGAACTATAATTATCTCCTAAAATATATCCTAAAGGTTCTCCATTCATATTAGTAGCTTGATTATTCATAGATGTTATATGTGGTTGAAAATGTTGTACAATTTCATCCCCACCGTAAATAACTTGATAATTTTTTTTTACTAATAATAAAGCGGGAACACTATGAATATTCGGTGGCATAATGACTTTTGAACCATTCTCTAAATTAATATATAATTGATTAGTTTTAGGGTCACGAGAACGTTTATCTATACAAATAAAACTTATTTTATCAGTTACATTTGTTTTGGATAATACTTGTAAGACTTTTTGTGAATGTTTACAGTGGTTACTATAATATAAAATATCCATAATCTTATATTATAATGAAAAAAGCATTTTTATTATTTAACGAAATTTTACATTTTTTGACACATAGAATATAATAATCGATTTTGGAAATAAAAAATACCATATCCTAAACAAATAGAAAGCATTTTTAAATAAAAATTCAACCCTTTATTCTTAGTAATTCCAATATATATTGATGTAATGAATACAATCAATAAAAACAAAAACCCAAGGATAGATAAATAATAAAAATAAACACAATAATCTTTACTAAGAGAACCAAATAAACTATCAATAAAATTATTCATTTATAGTTTATTGTAAGATAATATAATTGCTAAATTATTTTAATGAATTAACACACATACTATATATCACACGTGTTTGCATATACATTAAGGCATTAACGAAAACACCTAAAGCAATAGCAAAAATAGTTGTGAAACTGAATTTCTTTATTTTGAATAAAGCAATAATGGCTGCTGAAATAGAACCAAGAAGTCCAATGAAGGCGATAATTACAAGGACGAAACTGATGAAGCACCAATCTTTACCGACTGTTCCGAAGAGTAAATCAACGATATTCATTTATAGAATACAATAAGAAATTTTTAGTAATTCCCTAAATATTATTTATAATAAATAAATATCGATAACAATTATCAAATAATAATGGTTGTAAATAAAAGTACAAGATTACAATAATAAAATTTATAATACTAACAAATATTTTTTCTCCAATTTGTATTTTCAATAAAATAGTATAAATATTTTATTCCATAATAAATTATATTTTGATATTTATATATAATGGATAATTCAACTATATGGAAATTAATTGATAAATATTTTACAGATAATCCACAATCTTTAGTAAGACACCATATAGAATCGTATAATGATTTTTTTAAGAATGGTATATTTAAGATTTTTAAAGAAAAAAATCCTGTTCGAATTAATACGAGATTTGATAAAGAAATTAATGACTATCGTTCTCAATGTATAATGTATCTTGGTGGAAAAGATGGAAGTAAAATATATTTTGGTAAACCAGTCATTTATGATGATAATAATTCTCATTATATGTTTCCAAATGAAGCCAGATTACGTAATATGTCTTATGGAATGACAATACATTATGATGTTGAAGTTGAATTTATAGATATTTTAGGTGCAGATGAGACACCTAAATTAGTAGGATTAGAAGAATTAGATGAAAATTTATCAAGTGATGATGAAGATAATAAAAAAGGTAAACAAAATTTATTAGAAGGAGGTGCTGAAGGTAAATTAACAGACGAAAAAATCAACGAAATAAAGAAAACAAAACGAGAACAAGTAGAAAAAGATTTGAAAAATGGTGGTTCAGTAAAAATCCCATTTGGAAAAAAACGAACTCCATTACAATTAACCCCTGCTGAAAGTGAATTATTGAAGAAATCTATTCAAGAATCAATGATTGGTGGTAATATACAAAAGAGAACTCTTACATTAGAAAAAATTTACTTAGGTAAATTTCCAATAATGGTTCAATCTAATTATTGTGTTTTGAAAGACCTACCGCGCGAAGTTCGCCATACAATGGGTGAATGCAATAATGATTTAGGCGGATATTTTATTATTGATGGTAAGGAAAAAACAGTAGTTTCACAAGAAAAATTCGCTGATAATATGCTTTATATTCGTGATGTTAACGATGAAAAATATTTATATTCCGCAGAAATTCGGTCAGTCAGTGAAAACGTATCTAAACCAATTCGTACATTATCTGTCAAAATAGCAACTCCCACCAGTTCATATAGTAATAAAAATATAGTAGTGAATATACCAAATGTTCGTAAACCTGTGCCTTTATTTATAGTATTTCGTGCTCTTGGTATTATTTCTGATAAAGATATTATTACTACTTGTTTACTTGATATTAATAAATATGATAATATGATGGATTTATTTATACCATCCGTTCATGATGCAGGAATGATTATGACACAACGAAATGCTTTACAATATATTGCTATATTGACAAAAGGTAAAACTATTGCTCATGCATTAGAAATATTATCTGATTATTTTTTACCACATGTTGGAGAAGTGAATTTCATTAATAAAGCATATTACTTAGGTTATATTGTATTCCGCTTATTATCAGTTTATATTGGATTAGAACCTGCAACTGACCGTGATAATTTTAAATACAAACGAATTGAATTGGTAGGAACATTGATGAATGAATTGTTCCGTGAATATTATACAATTCAACAAAGACATATACAATTAGCTTTTGAAGAAATTGTCCATTATAACGAATCTATATATGCGGATAATTTATATGGCCTTATAGATAAGAATTATAAAGAAGTATTCCGTGAAAAAATCGTTGAAACCGGTTTTAGAAAAGCATTCAAAGGAAATTGGGGTTCTCAAACACACACAAAAAGAATTGGCGTAGTTCAAGATTTGAACAGATTATCATTTAATTCAGCATTAAGTCATTTACGCAAAACCAATTTACCATTAGATGCGAGTGTTAAATTAGTCGGTCCTCGTGTGTTACATAGCACACAATGGGGAATGTTTGACCCTATTGATACACCGGATGGTGGTAATATTGGTATCCATAAACACATTTCTATTTCTGCTTACATAACACAAGGAATTTCAAGAGAACCTATCATACAATGGTTGCGCGAAAAAATCGATATGAAAAAGATTGAAGATTGCTCACCATTGATGTTAGCAAATATGACAAAAATATTATTGAATGGTTTATGGGCTGGTTCAATATCTTCTAATCCGATTGATGTTGTTAAAAAAATTAAGTTGTTTCGTAGAAATGCATTAATACCAATCTACATTAGTGTTACTTTTGATATTAAACAGAAAACCATTTTTATTTATACTGATGGTGGTCGTATATGTAGACCTATTTTCTATCGTGATGATGAAACCAATAAGATGTCATTTGATAATAAAGAAATTATCAACAAAATAAAAACTGATAATTTTTCTTGGAATGATTTGATTACTGGATTTAATAAAAAGAAGAGTGGGTTTAATCCAAATGACTATAAAATGTATGAATTGAATGAATTATATGAGGGCATTGAAAGTGAACTCAACCCTGCCAAATTAGATAAATTCAAAAAAAATAAAGCTATTATAGATTATATTGATACAAACGAAAGTGAAGATGCACTAATTGCATTAAGTAATGAAGCAATCGAAAATGAAGATAAAGCTAAACACACACATATGGAAATTCACGAATCATTTATATTTGGTATGATGTGTAATTTAATTAATTTTCCTGAAAATAACCCTGCTACACGTAATTCGTTTTCGTGTGGGCAAAGTAAACAAGCGTGTTCATTGTATCATACTAATCATCAAGTTAGAATGGATAAAACAGCGGTTGTATTATGTTCAGGTCAAATTCCTTTAGTAAAATCGAGATATTTGGAATATATAAATAATGAAGAGAACCCATATGGCGAGAACGCAATTGTTGCTATTATGTGTTATACTGGTTATAATGTAGAAGATGCTATTTTAATTAATGAAGGCGCATTGAAACGAGGATTGTTTAGAACCACTTATTATAGTACATACGAAAGCCATGAAGAAAAATCAAAATCCGGCGATGTTACTGTAGAAAAATTATTTACTAATATCGAGAACGACGAAACTGTAAATGGAAAAAAACCTGGATATGATTATAGTAAATTAGACCAATTTGGTATTATTCGTGAAAATACACCCGTTGATGAAAAAACAGTTTTAATTGGGCTGGCTGCGAATAATGCTACAAATAAATTGGTAAAAATAGATATGTCAAAAACGCCTAAAAAAGGGCAATTGGGTATCGTTGATAAGACATTTATTACAGAAAGTGAAGAAGGCCAGCGAATTGCAAAAGTTCGTGTTCGTGAAGAAAGAATACCGAATATTGGTGATAAAATGGCGAGCCGTAGCGGGCAAAAAGGTACGATTGGGTTGGTAATTCCAGAAGAAGATATGCCTTTTACAAAAGATGGATTACGCCCTGATATGATTATTAATCCACACGCTATACCATCTCGTATGACAATTGGACATTTAGTTGAATGTATTATTGGTAAAGCAGCAACATTATATGGTGGATTTAGTGATTGCACTGCGTTTAATAATAAAGGTTCAAAAGTAGGTGTATTTGGTGAATTATTACCAAAAGTAGGGTTTCATTCAAGTGGTAACGAATTACTATATAATGGTATGACAGGAGAACAAATTGAAAGTGAAATCTTCATAGGTCCTAACTATTACATGCGGCTGAAACATATGGTAAAAGATAAAATTAATTATCGTGCTTTAGGACCAAGAACCGCATTGACAAAACAACCTGTATCAGGTAGAGCAAATGATGGTGGGTTGCGTATCGGTGAAATGGAACGCGATTCTGTTATTTCACACGGCGCAGCTGAATTTTTACGAGAATCTATGATGGAACGAGGTGATAAATATTATATGGCAATTTGTAATAAAACTGGTTTATTGGCTATATATAATCCTTCAAAAAATATATTTATTAGTCCTATGGCAGATGGTCCAATCAAATTCGTTGGTTCATTAACTGATAATGATATGCGAATTGATAATGTAACAAAATACGGGCGTAATTTTAGTGTAGTTTGTATTCCATATACTTTAAAACTATTAATTCAAGAATTACAAACTATTAATGTTCAAATGCGTATTATTACAGAAGATAATATTGAACAATTAGAGAACATGACATATTCTAATAATATTGATAAATTGATGTTTACTAAAAATATTGAACCACAGGAAATAGTTAATGAAATAAAACTTACATTAAGAAAACAACAAGCCAATATTAATAATAATTTATTAACACCGAAATTCATTGATGAAGAAATAGAGAACATATTTTATAATACCGACAGTCCGGGTTATCCAGATACTTCACCTGCTTATCAATCATCACAAGAAGAAGAATTGCAGCGAAAAGAAGAGGATAGTCCTGCATACAATCCATTTTCTACACAGGTGGATGGTCCAAGAACACCCAGTATGTCACCACCATCAAGTAGCAATGCAAGAAAAGATTTTGAAAATTTACCAGAAAGAGATAAACGATTATTAACTAACTATTTAAAAAAAAAAGAGGATAAAATATTAAATGATAATCTTGTAGAAACATATTCTACTGGTGAAGAAGTATTATTTCGTGGTGACTTTTTACCCAATAGAATTTGGAAAATAAAAAATGTAGGAGACCGATTTATTACTATTACTACTGATAACATAGAAGGATTGGATGATAAAGATACAATTAAAGTAGTTAGAAGTATAGAAATTTATAGACCTGGTGATTTTACTTATAATGAAAATACAGCAACCGAAAACGCCCCATACTATACAAACGAACCCCAACCACAATCAACGCCAGTTTCAATGAATGGTGGACAACAAGGAACACCGGCTATTAATTTTGCTCCTGTATTTAAAATTATGAATGGCGGCAGTGATTTCTCAAGTGGTGAACCTAATGATGAAACTATTAATAATAGTAATAATAATACTATATCAAATAGACAACAAAACATGAATACAATAACCGATTTAGCAATAGCAAGTAATCCAGTTAATAATAGTCATGTAAAACCGTCTAATCATACAGAAGGTGGTAAAATTCCTGAAAAACAAGAACCTGTTGATTTTAATAAATTGGTTATTAAAAAAATATAGATATCATACACATGTGTAAAGAAAAATAATTTATATTGTAAATTATTTTTTTTAGAAAATTGAACTATAAAATAAATTAATTAAAGTAAATAAAAGAATATATTATTATTTATATAATGTCTACAACAAGTAATCGTATTTTAAGTATATATAAATCACGAAGAACAATATTAGAATTATTGGGTTATCAAAATTTTGATGTAAATGAATATAATGAATTTAGTATTAATGAAATTGATGCTATGTATAATAATGAACAATTAGATATGTTACTCAATCATAATAAAAACGCAAAAAAAGTATATATCAAGTATTATTTAACTTCAAAACAAATCAAACCTCAAAATTTAGATGATATTATTGAAGATTTATTCACTATTGAAAATGTATTAACAAAAGATGATACTTTAATTGTTATTATTGAAGATGAACCCAATGATACAATTATATCAAAACTTAAATATTTATATGACCACGATGGAATATTTGTAGTAATTCATAATATCAAACGATTACAATTCAATATATTAGAGCATGCTTTAGTGCCTAATTGTGTTATATTAGAAGATAGTGAAATAAAAGATTTAAAAGAAAAATTCAATATTAATAATTTAAAACAATTACCAGAAATTTCCCGTTTTGACCCTCAAGCTTTAGCTATTTGTTTAAGACCAGGTCAAATATGTAAATTTGAGCGTGATAGTGCCACCGCATTAAAATACAATTATTACCGAATTTGCATATAAATAAAATATAAAAACATTATATATATATCAAAAAATACAAAAATGTCCAATGTCATTATGAATTATAGTCCTAATGATTTTTTTTATGTAAAGTTTGGAGAGCAATTACAATTAAATGATAAGAATACAAATTCAACTATAGGTAATCGCGTTTGTTTTCCATTAAAACCTTATGAAAATTGGGATATCAGCTGTAATATTGATAATTATAATAATAGTAGCACTAATAAATTAAATTGTAATATGAAAGAGTTATGTAAAAATAAAGAAAAGGCTGAATATTTACAAACAATACAAAATGTTCATACTGGTTCTGACCAAAATTATTTAGACACTAAATCATCATATAATACTGCTTTACTTAGAAGTATTAATTTAGGAATAGGAATTTTTATTATTATTGGATTAATTTATAAAAATAGAAATATATAATAATTATATAAGGAGATATGAATAATAATATTATTTTAAACAATCAAACCATTCCAAATATAGAAGGGTTAACTACATTTGATAAAGGTAATTCTATTGTTGGAGATAAACTGAATAATGATATAAATGATTTTAAGAAACAATATAAAACTTATTTAGAGTGCTCGGCTATAAGTGGAAATTCAGACATTTGTATAAACAATTACAATTATATAAATTCTTATATAAACGCTTTGAATGATACAAATTTAAAAGGTAATATAGTTTATGATACTTCAAATAATCTTATTTCAAGTAAATATAATAGTATTTTGAACGACCGTAATGAATTAGAAGCAAAAATGAAAGAATTATATAAAACAAATGATTCGCTATTTAATAGTGATTTTAGGGATAAATATAATGCTACTATGCTTACTGGAATAATTTGGTCAATATTAGCAGGCTCAATTCTATATTATACTTTTACAAAATTATAATAAATTTATATAATAAAAAATATCATAATATTTTAGTATAGTAAAATATTATAATGTCATCTTTAATTCCTCTGGATATTTCTTTTAATAATAATTCAATTCTTGTTGATAAAGATGAAAACAATACTAAAAATAAAGATATACTATATCAAAATGGTCAATATAAATCGTCAGCCTCTTCATCATTAAGTTCAAATGCCGCACAATTTAAAGCATTTGATAATAAACCAGATACTTATTGGCAATGTAACAATTCGTCAAATAAAACAGCTCGCATAAAATATAGTCAAGACCCATATAATGGTTATTTGCCATCTTCTTATGTAGGTGGTGGTACAAATGAAACAAATTTTATAACCTTTGCAGATAAAAAACAGTATCTTGGTGAATGGATACAAATAAAACTACCATATTCTACATATTTAGTAGAATACAAGATTTTATCAAAAAATTTTCCAAGAAAATTTCATTTATTCGGTTCAAATAATGGTAAAACTTGGTCACTAATGGATAGTCAATCAATTAATACTGACTATTCCAATAGCAGTTCCCCTGTTTCATTCAAAGTAAAAAGCATTTTGAAATTTAATCATTTTAGATTAGTTATTTCGCAATTATTCAGTGGAACAGTGGCATCAATAAATCAACTCCAATTATTTGGTTCTCAAGATGTATTATCGAATTTAAAATCACTGGAAACCTTTTCAAATTGCAATTCTTGTAATCATTATAATCATTATAATAGTTCATATAATACAAAATTAACTTCTCAATATTATTCAAATACATTAAATTATAATTCTATGTCATATAAACCTTTTTCAAAATTTGATGTTATTGACACAAATAATATTATTGAAAATTTTACTTCATTAAGAGAACCTCTTGAATTACAAGATATAAATGTTGCTATAAATGATTTTAATGATAAAAGCAATGTTGCTAATAAAAATTATGGCAATTTAGTAACTGGTATTAATAACTATTTAATTAATAGAAATGAATTGATAAATACATCTTTATATGACTATAGTGGTAATGTGCTATTCATAAATAATGGTAAACCAACAATGAAAGATGGCTTAGAAAGCGATACAAAAGAATTTGTTATGCAAGAAAATAATATATTAATATTAGGTTCCATTTCATTAGCATTTTTATTAATAGGAACATATGTGATTTTAAGAAATTAAATATTATTAGTATATATATTATACTAATAATGGTTATTGAAAGATTTAGTGATAGTGATATTGGAAATTTATATAATGGTTTGAACTCGACATCATTGAATACAAACGATGTTTTAATAAAACAAAATGAAATGATAAATATTGTTAATAACGAGCAAGCCCGTTTGAATGAAAAAAAACAAAATGTAAATAATGCATTAGAAGGTCAAAAACGATTGATAACAATAAATAATAGTTATCGTATGAGATATGCTGATTATACTAAAATCATTATGATAATTACAATATTTTTATCGATATTTGTAATAGTCGCATTAGCACGCAAATATATCCCATTTTTTCCTGAAAGTATTTATAATATTACTATTATTTTATTACTACCAATTTGTATAATTGCTGTATATAATAAATATATTGAAATAAATAGACACAATAAATTAAACTATGATGAATTGGAATTTAGTCCACCAAAAATGTTATCACCTGAAGAAAAATTAAAGGAAAAAGTATCTAAACAAACTGATATTTTAAAAAGCGGAAATTTATTAGGTGGTTTAGAAGGTTGTATCGGTGCTCAATGTTGTAGTGGAAACACTATTTGGGATAATGGAAATTCAGTTTGTATAACCGGTCCACGCACTTCTGGGTTTACTACTATCGATTACGCATTAATAAATGGCGAAATTAATTTTAGATTAAATAATAATGAAAATAAAGGTGAAATCAAACCTAATTCACCAAATGAATTTGACCAATACACCAGAATATAAAATATTTATTATATATAAAGACAATATAATATGGGAAGATTTGATTTTAGAAGATTTTTTCAACAACGAAGACCACCGCCACCACCACCTCGACCTCCGCCGCCATCTAATAATGAAGTAAATATTCTTCGTAATCAGGTGAATAATATGAATAGTGACATTAACAACCTTCGTAATCAATTAAATAATTCAAGACGAGAATTCGAGAACTTAAAACAATCGTATAATAGTAAAGCAAATGAATTAAAAATAAAAGAAAAACAATATAATAATTTATCAGATGAATATAATATACAGTTAAAAGATAAGCAAGGGTTAACTGATTATTTAAAAGTAAATGAACATTTTGATAATATCGAAGGGTTGACTGCTCAAGAAGGTAATGCTGTAGCCACAATTGCAACCGCATTAGATTATAACTATTATAATTCTATAGCAAGTCAAAATAAACAATTAGATTACGAAATTCAAAACTATAAAAACATTTATAGCACAGATGACCAAAAAGTAAATTATCAATCTCAACAATTATATTATTTAAATAATTTTAATTTTTATTTATTTGTTATATATTGTATATTTTTATTAGTATTATTTTATTATTTATATTATTCAAACGAATTATTAAGGTATAAAAAAATAGGAATTGCTTTATTACTTATATTATATCCTTTTTTTATTATAATGATTGAAAAAAACGCCTTTGATAATTTACAATATTTGTTCTCTGTCTTGAACGGTATTGCTTATACTAAAAATTATTAATTTTCTATATATTATAACTATAATTATAATATATTAGGTTTTATGCGTGATAGTGTAAAAAATCTAAAAAATCGAAATAAAATGGTATTGTTATAGGGTTTTTATTTTTAATATTTTTCGCCATTGGTCAATTCTGGTGATTGCTTTATTTTCCAAAATATGTGATTTACGAATTGAATAATCTGTAAGTAATAACCCATCTTTGTTATGTTTTAAAACTCTATTTTGAAATAAATTATAAGAATCGTTAAACGCATATTCAATAGTAGAATTTGATTTATTCATATTATATATCATACATCTATCAAAATCATATGCTGATAATAGGTCTGCTTCACGGACAATATGATATGCATGTTGATATACGCCTAATGATGGAAACCCATTTTTTTTAACAGTAGAATATGACATTGTAGTTATAATTTTTTTAGTAATTTCAATTTCTTCGTTATCCAATTTATCTTTTAAAAAGTCTTCTATTAATTTTATTCCTTCATATTCGTTCATATATTTTTTATCGCACATATCGTGTAAAGCAGCTGATGTTAATATGATATTTTCTTGTTGTAACAAGTACGGGTTCAATGGAACTTCATTTTCGTAAATTTTATGTGCATTATGTAGTACATCCATACTATGGCTTAAACCGTGCGATTCGTCGATATTATATTTCGCACTTGTTAATAATACGAAATTGAATAATTTCGTTAATAAAGACATTTTATATATAATAATTATTTTATTATAGATAAAAAAATTATGATTTAATTTTATTCAATTTTATTTATTTATTTACAACTAAAATATTGGAAAATATATTGGAAACACACATTATAATTCATTAATATCAATACCATCATTGACTTCTTCATCTTCTGGAATATCCAAGTCATCTCGTTCATCATAACGAATTTTAACACCAAACCACGATAAATTTTTCTGTCGTCCAAATTGGTTATCCATATATTCGTGAACATCTTTTGGAGATGGTCCACCACGACCATAAGTAGCCAAATACCAATTCGAGAAATCATTGTTCAATTCTGTCTTCTTGATTTTACCATTAGCATCTTTAACAACTCTGTCTCTAATATATTCAGCAATGTAATCTTGACTAACACGATATTCATTACTTGCTGCCATTACAATAGGGCAATCTTTGACTAAACCATCAGTTTCAAATACTCGTTCAACTAACATAGCAGCAAATGTTTCTTTCCAATCATCAAATTTATAAATAATATGTGGATCCATTTGAAATTGGTAAGGATTTTCAGGGTCATCATTGACAGGGTTTTCTTCAAATTTTGATTTATATGGAACAACACGAATACGACGCCATGTTCCATAGTCATTACTTTTGACTTCCATCATATAATTAGAACAAAGAACTAATTTTAATTGTGGTATAAATGTAATTGCTTGAGGCATATAAGGTGCTCGTGCTTGTATAGGGTCAATTCCACTTGTAAGCTGTTTCATAACACCTACATTGATTTTTTCAGCTTTGTCAGGTTCTTGTATAACACCATATCTTTTACCTTTTAATTGTACCACTTCCGGAGATAAACCACCTACTTTTGCTCGCCCTTCTGTTATCATTGTCGATGGTACCACACATTGGTATTCACCAAGAACTTTTTCCATAAGAGTGACAAGAACTGATTTTCCATTTTTACCTTTACCAATATACATATTGAATGTTTGATTATTGGAAGTTCCAATCAATGTCGATGCTAAATGGTCATACATATATTTATACAATTCAATTTCAGGAAATAATTTATGCAAGAAATCTTTACACAATTCAACCTTTTCTTTAACATTATCGTTATTGTAATCCAATGCTTTATAATTGATATTCGTGGACATAGATATATTATCTTCAGGACGACCATCGCGAAAGCACTTTTCTTTGAAATCAATAACGCCATTCTTAAAACACATCAAATACACATTCGTATCTAATTTATTCATAAAAGTGCCATCATAAAACAATTCTTTCGCTTCTGTCATAATATTCTTCTTATCATTTGTACGAGATAAACGAGAACAAACTTCCAATATTTTTTGTGAACGGTTTTTCTTATAATTATTTTGCTCCTCTTCGGTCATTTCGGCTTGTTCATTTTTTCTACCATTCACAGCAGGAACATTATTTGCTGCGTGGGTCAACCCATTCAATAAACCAAACCCTTTCTTATTATATAATTCACGTAGTTCAATCGATATTGCTTTTCTTAATGTAGTTCCTGAATCCACTTCTAACCAACGATGATTTTTAAATTCATACCATATGTTACCTTTTACACTTGTACAGACAAACCGGTCTTTGTATAATTGATACAATACCATTGCTATATCAAAATCACCACAACTTGCTTTTTGTTTATTATCGCCTACATTTATAGCAACTCCTGTTCCAGAGATTGTTTGTTCGACAAAATAATCTACACTGTCTTCTTTTACCTTTATGTATTTATCATATGCGTCTTGTTTTGACCAATACATTAGAGACTTTTTTTGTAATCCTTGAACTTTGTTATAATCGAATTTTTTCCATTTATCACATAATTCAGGAATATCACCATAATTAAAATTCTTAGCTTGAGCACTAAACGCAATCCATACAATTAATAATTTATTATGAATATTCTTTAATGCCCATCCAACACGTATCCATTTTGAATATGATCCTTCGCCATAATATTGTTCTGGTAATGTCATCGTATACAAATAAGCTTCTTTCAAATCATAATCATTATTCGATATCTTATCCAAAAACATATTCACTAGAAATTCCAACTCTTTTGCATTAGTAATTTTACAGACATTATTATTAATATCTGATAAATCGAAGTCGGCAAAATTATCTGGAGTTTGTGTTGCTGCTCTATTGTTGTTTACTACATTATTGCTTCCATTATAATTCTTAAATTTATTATATTCATCTAATATAGAAGTCTTTAAAAAGAAAGTTGGGTGTTTAGTATAACGAACAGATAATAAATGAATATTGGTAGCAATATCAAATGATTTTAAAGAAACTGGTGTAATTGAAATTTCTTCATCCGATGGGTCAAACCTCGCATCATAAATATATGTTAATTGGTAAGTATCGTAATTTGGTTTTTTTGAACCAAACAATTGCCAATTTGTACCGCCATTGGTTATACCCTCATCAAATACATCGTCCCATTTATTTTTGATAGGTAGGTCTTCCCACATTTCAGCAATTTTTGGAATTGCCATTTGCCTTATCATTTTTTGAATTGTTCTATCTGCTTGAATGCCAATAATCATATGAATACCATCCTTTACTATTTTTTTGTCAACCACTGTATTTATACTCGGTTTCTCAAATACAAATACGGGTATCTTTGTATTTTCATCCAATTGAAATATACTTTTTATAATGTCTAAATAACATACTACTAAATCTTGTATGTGTTCTTTTGTATGTTGTCTTTGTTTAATATCCATACCATACCTGAAGTCCAAATCAACTGTAATACAACCGGTATCTAATTGCACTTCGGTTAAATATTCACTTCCATTTTTAGAAAGGACATCACGATAATATAAATTTAAAAACTGCTCATATTTATCATCAGGGATATGATAATTACCACCATAAATTCCTGATTTTTGGTCTGGTATTCTCGTATTTGTTGATGGTTTTGGGTCTGCATCTTCTTTTTTTATTTGATGTTTTCGTAGAAAATCTACTAATGTTTGGTTTAAATTATTTACACTGTTATGTTTGTTATTTATTTCATTCGCCATTTTATAGAATATAATATTAAGATATTTTTATTAGGTTTTTTTAATTCAATTTTTTTACCGTTAAAAATATTTTAGTGAAAAAATTTATCATATATGGTATTATTTGCTAATGTAATAATGAATAATTTTTTATAACCACTTCTTTTGTTTTTGATTGAGGATTTTTAGAATTTATTGACCGTTTACATAGTATAGAAGTTATATTATATTTTTCATTTGTAAAATTATCACGAACTAAACTTACATCAGCATTACTCAACATAAATTTTATATTAATATTATTCAAATTATTCAATATTGTAAATAAATTATTATGTTCTTCTATATCAAACCCATTTTCACTATAACCAACGAACGATGTTTTTGTTTCAGGAGCATATGGCGGGTCAATATATAGATAATCATTTTCTTCTGCTGTCATTAATGATAATTGAAAATGACAACAATCAAATATAACATTTTGAATTAAATGATGTATTGAATCCAAATGTTCTTTATTTATTATTTCAGGATTATTATAATGTCCATATGGAACATTAAATCCATTTGGACCAACTCTGAATAGACCTCGAAAACAAGTTTTATTTAAAAATATAAACATAGCTGAAGCTGTTATTGTATTTTTATCTGTTAATTCATTATATTGACTTCTAATCCAATAATAATAATTTTCTTTATTTTGTTTTGCTTCTTCTATATTAGTTGGTTTTCTATTTAATTCACTATTCCCGCAATCTTTAAAATCGTTTATAATAGATTGTAATTTATTATATAATTCGTTATGTTTTTGCTGTATATTTTTATATGTAAATATCAATGGTTCATTTATATCATAAGCATAAATATTTCCATTAATTTTTATTTTACCATTTTTTACTTCATTTAATAAAGCTAATAAAACACTACCGCCTCCTAAAAATATTTCGCGATAATTATTAATTTCATTCGGCATTTCAGTTATAAGTTTATCTATAATTTGGGTTTTACCGCCTACCCATTTTAATATTGGTTTTGGATATTTATCTTTTGTCATAATATTAATAATTATATATATAAATAATTATTAATAAATCAATTTTTTTCTCAATAATTTAACTGTTTATATTTACATTTTCTTGTATAAATTTTGTTTTCAAATAAAATGCTCTTGTTTTTGGATTATTGCCACCAGCACCTTTAGTTCTATTTTGTAAATATACGCCTATAGATGAACTACCTTCTAATGATTTATTTTTATTTACAAAATCACGAATATTATCATAATCTTCTTTTATTTGTTCTTTAATATTGATATTATCATCTAAATTTATAATAGTTGGTGACATATATGTTATCATATTATATTCTCTAAAATAAGGAACATAGAGAACATTTGACAATTTTTTGTAAACCTTTGAATTTATAAATTCATCATTTATTAAATTTTCTTTATTTAACATTGTTACCGCTATAGTTTCTTTCGGAGAAAATTTTCCATTTTTTAATTTTTTTACAGGAAACGCCTTTACTTCTCCGTCTGTACAATCTAAACATTCAGAACTTGTTGGTATTCCAGTTAATTCTTCTAAATAATTGCCTGGTTTACCTTTATTTGAAGTTTTCGGTAATTCATAAATTATATTAGATATTTCAGTAACTTTATTATAAACATCGGTTATACAAGGTCTCTGTTGAATATTACATTGTTTTATACTTTTGTTACGTGGTGCCTTTGTTTTGATAGAGTTCTTTTTGGTTTTAGAATTATTTTTTGAATCCTTTGAATTTGATTTTACTTCATCAATAATTAAGCTATCGTTCATTTTAGTGAAATGTATATATATTTAATATAAAAAATTGAAATTATAAATAATTATATTATCAAACAGAATAAATATTTAGTTATATATTATATCAAATAATGAAATTCTGTGATAAATGCTCCAATATGTATTATATCGGTATTGATTCCGAAGACCCGAATAAATTGACTTATTATTGCCGTCTTTGTGGTAATAAAGATAATACAATATTAGAAGAAGGAGCTTGTGTTTTGAATACTCAATTAAAAAAAGGCGAACAAAAATTCAATCATATTATTAATGAATATACAAAATTAGACCCTACGTTACCACGAATTTATAGTATGAAATGCCCAAATAAAGACTGTAAAACAAATGTAGATAATAATGATAAACCAACCGAAGTTATCTATGTTCGTTATGATGATGATAATTTGAAATATTTATACATATGTGTACAATGCGATACTACTTGGAAAACGGATTCAGAAAAATAAACTCGATTGTTTCTTGGCCACTTTTTTTACGAAAAATTGAACCAATATATTATTGATATAATCCAAAATAATTATTTAGAATTATACTCGACTACAATGCCAACAAATGATAAAGAATATATGAAGGAATATATGAAGAATAGATATAATAATGATAAAGAAAAAGCAAAAAAATATCAAAAAGCATTACGATGGAAAACAACCAAAAATATACCCAATGAAATGTGGGAGAAATATAAACATCATTTAGTAGAAGTAATAAAACTTAAAGAAATATTATGTTCTTTGCCTACTGAAATTATTAATGAAATTCTGCTGGAACATAATATAACTACTACAATAATAGAAAAAAATTGAACCTAACTATTATTAATAATCCAAAATAATAATTTAGAAATATACTATTATATATTATAATATTCAAATATGGCTGATAAATATGGTTCTGATGATGATGAATATGACCCAACTGATGAAATTGAAGATGAAGAAGTAGGTGTACCTAAAATAAAAATAACAAAATCATTAAAACCAAAAGTAATCGATGATGATGATGATTATGAAGACGATGAAGATGAAGATAATGATGATATCGACGATATTGACGACATCGATGAAGATGATGATGATATAAATGATGAAAATATAGAAGATATTATCGGTAAACTCGATAGTAAAGAAAATATAAAACCAAATTTTCCAATGATTGATGATGACGATGAAGATGAAGATGATGACGACATTGAAGAAAATTATTTACAAAAATTCGATGAAAATACACAAAAAAATATTATTAGTGAATTTCACCCAGAATTACATTCGCATAACAGTGATGAAATTGAAATTTTATCAAGAGTTGTGCGTGATACAAATGGTGTTATTATCGACCCATTACATAAGACATTACCTTTTATTACAAGATATGAAAAAGCCAGAATATTAGGCGAACGAGCAAAACAGCTTAATGCTGGAGCTACACCTATGGTCCAAGTAGATGTTAATGTAATAGATGGTTATTTGATTGCATTGAAAGAATTTGACCACAAAAAAATACCTTTTATTATAAAAAGACCATTACCTAATGGAGGAACAGAATATTGGAAATTTAAGGATTTGGAAGTAATATAATAAAATTGATTTTGTTTTATACTATTTTTTTATTGTAATCATATATTGAAACAATGTCACATAACAAACTTGATGAAAATAATTATTTATCTAAATATAAAGAATTATTACAAATTGGTAGAAATAAATTGAATGGAACTGTATTGAATGATGTCGAACTCCACCTATTGAATGATAAAAATAGGTTTGATGAAATGTTGGAATTAAATAATTATGTATATACCTACTATAGCACCAATCAAACTTCTTTGACACAAAGTATAGAATTTATTATGCTCACTGATATGGTAGATGAATTTATAAAAAAAATAAAACAAAAGGGTTATTGGTTTATTTATAAAAAATATGGTGATGAAACTGCGAGTATAAATATTGATGAACACCACGACCAAACTATTCCAGAAGTTCGTACAATTAGTGGACACGAATTACCAAGATTTCGTATAAAATCTGATAATAATCCTAATGGATGGAAGGTAACGAAAAAAACAAATAATTATATAAATATAGAGCGATTAGCGAAAATACATTTCTTAGATAACGAAATGGTAAATTATTTATGGAAAAAATATAATGATAATTCATTTGATCAGTATTTTGATGACGATAGTTTTGAACACTTGTATCCTCATTTGACTGTTATTACAATAGAAAATCCTATATTAAATAAAAAAAATTTATATTCATCTATTTTAGATATTTTGCAGGAAACCAACGGGTTCTCACAGCCCCCTTCCCTTTCAAATGTGTAAATTGCGTAGTATGAAATATTATGTTTCCCGTATTTTTTTGTCCAAAACAACTTCTTTGAGAACATTTTTCATTATTTTTTCACGGAATTTGTCCTCTTCTTCTTTACCACGACCACCTAAAGCGACGGATGCGAGTTTCATAAATTGTTCGTTTTTATCTGTATTGTTCTCCCTACATTCTGGGTATTTCTCTTGCCATTTTTCGTGTTGTTTTAAGTTCAATTGAGCTACTTTATCAATCGCCCATTTAATTCGTTTCTTATCATTGTTCTCTTTTTCCCAAATATTATTGTCTTTTATATAGACAGTTTCTCGTTTGAAATCCGTGCAATGAATAGGTAATTTTTCGGTTTCTATTTTTTTCAATTCTTTTATGAATATGCGTGAAATGCCATCTACAAAACCTAATTTACCAGTATTTTCGAAATCGTCAGTTGTTAATTTCAATGAATTAATAAAATCAACTATATTCATTGCATCCTTGCATGTTTCATTTAAGAAAATTTGTAAATTGAATTGATTATTGTTTGTTGTATTGTTAACTACTTGTTGATTTTTGGCTAATTCTATTATTTGATTTTGTAATTCTTTATTTTGTTCTAATAATTGGTTCTCTTTCTCTAGTAATTTATTTTGTAGTTCTTTATTTTGTTCAATGAGAACATTTTGTAATTCTTTACTTTCTTTCAATACTTCCATAAACAATTCTGTTGCAATTGCATTAGTTGGAATAAACGTATTTTTTAATTCTTCGTTGTCATTTTCTGTATTTATGAAACAGGTTTTCTTATGTTTCCATAAAGCATTATAATTCAAATATTCTTTATTGCAGTGAGAACAATTGTGCTTTATTTCTTTACTTTCACCTATTACATTCCTTTTATGTTTCTCTGATAATAAATGCTTATCATAACTTGATTTAATATTTGTATTATAATTACAATGACTACAATTAAAGTCTGGATACTTTTGTGAAACTTTTTTATTGCCAAACATTGCCAAATTCTCATTTTTAGTATTCATAATATGTTTCAGTGTCAATAAATGTTTATTATAATTTTGTAGTTTGCTTGTAGTATAATCACAATCATTACAACTATATTTTTGTATACTTTTTTGAGAATTATACATTGCCTAAAGTATATATATTAGGCAATCAAAAAGTTGTATCTAAATAGTTTGTTAAAAAAATATGCTAACAAAAATTGAATGATTTTTTTGGATTTTACAGCATTACCGAGTAAAATGAACTTTTTACAAACATTTTCCTTCAGGTTTTCAAAATTGGACATTTTTAAAATGTCCATTTTCAAAAACCTCCATCGATTCTTTTCCGACTTTTTTATATTTTTATTTATAAGACCAAAATATAAAAGTTGTTCATAATTAAATTATTTATAATAACATTTATGAGTGAACTAATATACTGATACTTTTTCATTGCCAAACATTGCCAAAAAATCAGTTTTTGTCATTTTTTTATTGTTCAATAACAAAAATTATTCATATTATTTATTATTAACATCATATTGCCATACCAAAATATTTTATATATTTATGTCATTATTTCGATATTTATTCATTGCCTAATATAAATAAATAAGGCAATGAATAAAAATCACTCAATATTTGTTATAAAAAAATATGCTAACAAAAATTGAATGATTTTTTCGGAATTTAAAGCATTGCCGAGTAAAACACACTTTTTACAAACATTTACCTTCAGGTTTTCAAAATTGGACATTTTTAAAATGTCCATTTTCAAAAACCTCCAGCGATTCTTTTCCGACTTTTTTATATTTTTATTTTTAACACCAAAATATAAAAAAATATATTATTTAACTTTATTCTAACTTATAAAAGGTAATGGACTAAATTAAACCAATTATTTCCACCTCATTAAGACTTCCAATGTTTGCCACAATCCAAACAAGTTACAAAAATGGTTGCTGGTTCATCTGCACTACGAGTTTGTAATTCATAATAAGTGCATCTTTTTGAACGACATTTTTTACAAGTGAACATATCAGTGGATGCTTGAATGTTTGTATTGAATTTACTTGCATCGCGTTTCATTTTCTTTTCAATTAAACCATGCCATTGTGTAGGGTTCATTTCTTGATGGGTCATAAAAGCAACTGTTTGTGGTTGGATATCGCCATTTTTTATTTGTTCTAATAATTCATTGCTTTTAATATTGATGTAAATACTACGCAATCTATCAAGATATAATTGCGCAAAATGTGGATTTTCCCATTTTTTTACGATTTTCTTAGAATTTGCTTCTTTAATAGCGTAGTTATATATCCCTTTTTCTAAATTAGTAGCCAAATTATCGCTTTCTAATATTTTTTGTAATTTTGTACGAATATTTTCACGGAATTTATCAGGAGTTTGTATATTAAATAATGATGTCATTTATATAAATAATATTATTGAATAGTATTTATATATATTTAATTTTTAAATTCAATTTTATACGGGAAACCTACGGTTTCCCCGTACGCCCCTTCCCTTCTACCTTGTTTTTTGTAAATAAATCTTATGATTGTTCTTATAAATAAATTTGCTATATTCATTTCAATAAGGTTATATTTTGAAAGGAAGGGGTCGTAGGGGAAACCATTGGTTTCCCTACACGTAATTTTCTTCCGTTAATTCACTACTACAATCCAAATAATTTTCCTGAACTTCTTTTAAAATATTTTCAAACACTGTCTTTGGTTTGTTTTTTTTTACTTCTTTTACTGTTTTTTCTTCTTTCACATCTTTATATTGTTTTGAAACTGTTTTTTCACTTTTTTTAGAATTTTTCTTAGATTTTACTTGTATTACTTCTTCTTCACTGGTTTCTTCTTCGCTATCACAATCTTCATAAACATCATCGTCTTCTAGTTCATTATCATCTACAATAAATCCGTCTTTTACATAACCTTCTTTTGTTCTTGGTTTATCATCATCTTCTTCACTATCTTCTTCACTATCTTCATCACCAATGTCTTCAAATCCACCATATAAATGTTCATATATTGCGTTCCAGTCATCTTTACTAATACTTACTGGTTGTCCGTTTTGTTTATTTACAATTAAACAAGAACCAAATAATAAAGTATTATCAATTGGTGGTGGAAATTCATATTTATTTTCTTGTCCGGCACGACCATTTGATTTACCATAAACAGAAACAGAAAAAGGTTTGCTATTTATTTCAGCACCCCATTCAGTTTGTAATTCAAACCCTTCTTCTGTTTTAAACCCCGCTTTTTTATACAATTCACTTTCGTCATATTTTTTTAATTCTAATTCTTTTATTTTACCACTTTTATCTACAATTAAAATTACAATAGGCATATTGATTGATTATTATAATATAGAAAATAGTGTTTAAGTGATTTAGGTAAAATATTTTAAGGATGAATAATAAAATATTTATATATTATATATGAGAACACATAGTAGTAAAAAACAAAACAGAACTTCGAAAAAAAATAATAGAAAATTAGGAGGAGATTTATTGAAAGATTTAATTGAAAAAGGTAAAGAAAGTGCAAACGAAGCTAAAGAAGAAACAATAAAAAAATTAGAAGAACAAGGGTTAGAAAATTTGAAACAAAAAGGATTAGCACAATTAAATACTATTCCAGCTGTTAATATGGCAAAACAGTTTGCACCAAAAAGTGTTACTACAATGTTAGAGCCAGAAGAACCTAAACCAAATGTTGTTGTTGTAGACAATAAAGAAGAACCAGCACAACCAAATGTTGTTGTTGTAGACGATAAAGAAGAACCAGCACAACCAAATGTTGTTGTTGTAGACGAAAACAAAGATGACAAAGAAAAATCAATATTTTCTAAACTTAATAATTTAGTAAAATCATCTTCTGAAACGAAAGGTTCACCGGATAGTATTACATTAGATGGTAACGATTATATTGAAGGAACTTGTCTATTTACTGGCGCAAAAGGATTATTTCCAAAAAATAACACATTAACTATAAAAAAAGACGAACTGGATAAAGAAGTATTGAAAGAAGAAGTTAAACAGGAATTAAGGGAAGAAAAAAAACAACCAACAACAGGTGGAAAAAAAAGAAAAACACAAAAAAAAGGCGGTAAAAAAACAAACAAATCAAAGAAGAATTCAAAGAAAAACCGTTCAAAAAAATAAAACAATATCTATGTAATTTCATATAAAATATATTAAATTACAAAATGTTCTCAAATACTATAATAAATTTTATAATAACAATAATAATTTCATTAGGAATTATCTTTTCAGTACAATATTTATGGAATTATCTAAAAGATAATTATTCAACAAAGAGAACCAAAGATTTAGTAAATAGTCAAATAGAAAAATACAAAAAATTATTAGAAAAACAAAGTTCTCAACAAAGCGAATTTATTAGTGAGCAAGAACAAGAAACTATGAAAAATAGTTTAACACAATTCATCAATTCACAATTATAAAGTTTATTCTATAGTTTTAGTATATCCATTATACCAACAAGCCAATTTATCTTCGCCTTGTTTGTATAAATTACGTGGATTTTTACGAAAATTTTCAGTATCTTTTTTAGTTTCATAACAACTTACGTAACCATCTTCATATTCCAATTGTTTTAACATTTCTCTTGCTTTAGGTTTTCTTTTTTCGTCACCCAAAAGGTCAACAAGTTCTTCGATTTCAGCATCACTTAATACTTCAGCAATTCTGTTTGCTGGAGTTGAACGAGCTTTTTTTGTATTTTTTCTTGAACCTTTTTTAACGCCTCCACTGCGTTTTGAATTGTTATTTTTCGCTGATTTGTTAGAAGTTTTTGTATTTCTTCTAAATGTGCGTTTTTTATTAGAAATTGGCATTATATAATAACTATATATAATAATATTTTTTACATAAACAATAAAAGGAAATCAATCAATAAAAAAGGAAGGGGTATTAGGGGAAACCTTGGTTTCCCTACAAGAAAATTGAAGTAATATTACACAAATATATTTTTAAAATAATATAAACTCAATTCAGGATAATAATATAAACTCCACACAATCATAATGGAATTATCACCAGCGCAATTAAATGATTTGATGAAACGATTTCCTAATTTTGAACTTTCCTATGAAACTGTATCCCATAAGAAAGTTTCTCCTTCATACAATATTTGTTTAGCAATCCCACAAGGTAAGAAGTGTTATGCTTGGTTTACATTTTTCGGAGAAAAAGATTGTTGTATTTTACTTGATTTGAACCGTGAAAAGAAGATTTGTAAAGGAACCATTATTGATATCGATTTTACGAATAACTTAGAATTAGGAACCTTATTATATGGAACAATTGTAGAAAATGAAAATGGAGAATATAATTTTTTCGTAATAGAAGATTTAATTCAATTTAAAGGTATTCCTTTAAAAAAGTCAAATTTACAAGAAAAATTAGGATTTATGGGCGAATTTATGAAATGTATTCCACGATTATTCAAAACAAAAGACACAATATTATTTGCATTACCTGTTATGTGGGATGTTCAATCTATCACTGAATTTGATTGTTTAACATCATTACCAGAAGATATTAATAAAAAAATTCCCTATGTAACACACCATATTCAGTATAGATGTTTCACAGATATTAAACCCTATTTGAACTCTATAATTACGAAAAAATTAAATTTTGCCAATGCTGTACAAGAAACGAAAAAAGTGTCAAATCACATATTTGATACATTACCTATAAAAATGGATTATTCCAAACCACAATATAGATATCCTACCATTTTTCAAGTTACAGCTGATATTCAATATGATATATATCATATGTTTGCTTTTGGTAAAAACTCCAAACCAGTTTATTATAATGTAGCCTATATTCCTAATTATAAAACAAGTGTATTTATGAATAGTTTGTTTCGTAAAATAAAGGAAAATAGTAATTTGGATTTGATTGAAGAAAGTGATGATGAAGAAGAATTCCAAAATATGGAAGAGGATAAATATGTAGATATTGATAAAGTATTATTAATCGAATTTATATTTAATGTTAAATTTAAGAAATGGGTTCCAATGCGTGTAGTTGATAATACAAATAAAATCATTCATATTTCAAAATTAATACAAGATAATGATGTACCACATTATGATAATGGTTATGGAAATAAAAAATATAATAATAATACCAATAATAACAATAATGGCTTCAATAAATATAATAAAACAAAATATAATAATACCAACGCCAACCAAACATACAATAATAGCAATAATTCAAATAGTAATCACAATAACAAATACAATAGTAATAACTATAATAATTATAACAAAAATATTAGAAAATAATAAAATATAACAATATTGTATAATGCCAGCTTTATCATTTAGTGAAATAAATACTACAAAGGTATTACCAGATATAAAAGCAACATCAACAGAAGGGAATGTTGCTGTTTATGCAAGTAGACAAGCAGGTGGAAGAAAACAAAAAAAATCCAAAGGCAAAACCGCAAAAAAGGCAAATAAATCAAGAAAATCCAGAAAATCACAAACAAAAAAATGGTTCGGTCTTTTTTAATGTTGGATATTGGGTAAAACAATATAAATATTATAATTTATATTATTTATTAGTAGAACAAATGGACAGAGTTGAACAAATGAAAAAAATTCAAAGTAATGCACTTGAATTGTTTAGAAAAAAAAACATCGATTATGGCGATGCGTTTGCAAAATATGGTGTCATCGGTGTCTTAATGAGAATAGAAGATAAAATACAACGCTCATTATCTATAACAAAGAATGGTGTTAATTTAGTAAATGATGAGGGCATTAGAGATACATTATTAGATTTACATAATTATGCAGCGATGGCTTTAATGTTATTAGATGAAGAATAATATTAGTTTTCCGATAAATTACTTATATTGATAAGACATTTACCGCCAAATATACTTTTTTGTTCTTTTTCTTCGTTATCACCGTTTTTATCAACACTACAATTCTTATCTTTGGGTTCATACAGTCTTTTCCAAGTTTTATCTTCTTCCCAATCGATATTCATATTCACATAATTTTTACTTTCTATTTCACGAATTCTATAATTGGATTTTTTATAAAATCGTTTACGTTGTATCCATTGGTTTTGGAAAATATCGTGACTATCAATAATATCGACTATAATCGGTTTTTCGTGTTTTACTCTTAATATTCGGCCAACAGATTGTGTAATATCTGTTTTCGGTGTTACCATTATCAAAGTAGATAATGTTTTTATATCCAATGCTTCTGCCGCCATGGCATAAGTAGCCAATACAATTTGTTTTGTTTCTGTTTCTTGTAAATTTGCTTGTTTCATACCACCTACATAATAACCGACGGTTGCTATCTTTCTATGTTCTATAGCATCATATAAATAGGTTAATAATGAGCGATTATGACATAATACCATAATTTGTTTTTCGTGTTCTTCTGCTATTAAATCGCCAATTATACGAACTATAAAATCACTACGGCGATTATAATCGCATAGTTTTACAATCATAGTACTATATTTTGGATTACCGCGAAAATCCAATTCGGTTTCATTGAAAACAGGGTCTTCTGTTTTATATTGTATTGCGCGAACACATACAGGGTCATCATTTTCGCGCGTTTCATTGTATATTTTATTTCCTATAAACATATATAAAACTCGCGTTAATTTATCTTTACGGTCAACCGTTGCTGAAATGCCTAACATATATGGTGTTATTGTTTTAAATAATGTTCTTGAAAATTGTTCACTGCCAATACGATGCACTTCATCTATTATAGTTAATCCAAAACACGAGAACGCATCAGTTGGATATTCTTTATCATATAATGTTTGAACCATTCCTATTACGATATCATTACCCTTTACATCAAAAACTTGCCCTTGAATTTTACCGACTGTTGCGCTTGGCAAAAACTCCGCAATTCTTTCTATCCACTGGTTCATTAAGAATTCTTTATGAACTATAATGAGTGTCTTTTTTTTTAAAAGTGAAATAATTTTCAGTGCCATTACAGTATTATGTGTAACTGTAAAATCGCCTAATACAAAACGATGATTTCCATCTATTTCAAAACCGTAATAATCGTCTATTCCTATATTTTCTAACTGAATTCTATATTTTAAACAATCTCGTATTAATTTTCGTTTGTGACCTTTTTTTCGTATACATTTTACAGGTATTTGTTGTAATCCTTCTCCGCATATATTTGTAATATAGTATGTTCCTTCTACTCTACCATTTTTAGAATTTGTACAAGTTTTTTTAATTTGTTTTTTATAAGCAGAAAAACCTAATGATTTTGCTAAAAATACAATATCATCCATTAATTTTTCATTTTTTTGTGTTATTTCATAGCAATTATCGTGATAATATCCATCCGAATCAATTAATCCGGCTAATACTTCCAATTGAATTTGTCTTGAATTACATTTATATGTTAAAGGAATGTGTTTATTATTAATTAAATTATTGTTTCTTAGAAAATCAAGGAATATATTGTTTTTGTTAATAGAATTAATTCTATAATCATATTTTTGTCCAGAATATTTTAAATACAATGTAGTATGTTTTGTTTTAAAACAGTCAACCATATACTTAATAACTGTTGATTCTTGAGTAGTAATAATTGTTCCTTTTGAAGCACCATCGCCTAACCAATACCCTAATAAATAAGGGTCTATTTCAACCATTTTTTCTTTAAATATAATAGGAACCCGATATCCTAATAATACTCCACCTCTTCCATGATAACTTTTTGGTAAATTTAAATAATCTAATACTGAAATATCTAAAATTGTATTTTTTGGTGTATTTTTATTTACACTCGAACTATATTTTAATGATAATATATGGCTTTCGTTGACAATATACCCATCCCCTTTTTTTGTAACAACTTTATACATAGTTTCTTTACCACGAGCTAATGTTAATACATTTCTTGGAGTAGAATCGTCACCCATTAATATATCGCCAACTACTATATCTTGAACCATTTTGATTGTTCCATCATACATCAAAATAGGCGTATCTTTTCCTAAACATTTTCCTCGTCCACATGGAACCTCCAAAATTCCACCCGAGCCATTATGCTGCGAACCATTACAAATCGGGGTCGTAACATAATCCATATATATTTTTATAATATTGTCTTGATAATCGCGTAATGGTTTCGCAAATTCTAATGTAATATCATCACCTTGTTGTATTTCGCATTTATTCGGCATACCATAACGAGAAATCCCATAAAATCGCGGTATATACAATTTACTACTATTTTCACGATAAACTGGAAAAGCGTTTGCTTCATCGCTATTACCACCACCATAATTTACGCCTAATACAACCGGTTTTACATATAATTCTTTATATAATTCTTCCAAATCTTCTTTAGATAAAATCGATTTTGGAATGGTATATCCTTTTTTTCCAAGATAAGATTGAGAACAAATTGTATTTTTGTATTCAGGCGTTATAATATCGATGTTAGTATTATCTTTTTTTTCTATTTTTTTTGATGTTTTTGATGGTTTTGATTGTTTTTTATAAACAAACGGTTTTGTAAAATTATTCATTATAATATTGTATATTGTGATATTACTTTTATTTAGCGCATTAAATCAATTTTTTGAATTTTATAGAGAACTTTACACAAATAATATATAGTATTATTTTATATATGAAATTCACTGACCTAATTAAATCCTTGTCAAATCCAATAAAATCTTTTTCAACTATAGAAATTGGTTTACTTGTTGTTTTTATTATTTATTTAGTATTACCAATTGAAACTCCCGCATTTTTAACAGGTTCAGTAAATACACCAATTACAATGGTAGTAATATTTGCAGTAACTGTTTATTTATTCCTTTACTCCAACCCTATTTTAGCTATATTATACATTTTTGTAGCATATGAATTATTACGTCGTAGTGCATCATTCAAACCAATTACTCTACAAGAATATACGCCAACCCAAGAAAAAAAGAATAAGGATTTACGTTCAATGAACCCACCACAAGAAAAATCATTAGAAGAAGAAGTCGTAGATAAAATGGCACCAGTAGGTAAAAGTGATGCCAGTGTTTATTTACCAAGCACTTATAAACCAGTAACTGAAAAACTAACTGGTGCTTCAATGGTATAAATATATAAAATCAACAAAATCTATAAAATTGATATAATTATTGTCTATTATATCAATTGTAATTTTTCAATTATTTAGTAAAATACAATGTTTTCAACAAATGATAATGATGTATATTATAGTAAAAGCCAAACAACTCGCGAAAATCAAAATGTGCTAATGCTTTGTGTAATAGTTATGATAGTAGTAATAATAATAATTATTATTTGATTATTATTTCACCTTTGCACATTTAAAACACCCATTATAGATACATTTTCTTTGGATTTTTGCGAGTTTTATTCTTCTTTCCTATTATAAGTACCTTCTATGATGTTATTATAATATTCTTTCGGTATTATTTCTATTGCTTTTGTTACGTTTTCTCTTAAATTCGCATATTTCAATCCGCTAAATTTTTCTAATTTTACACATTTGTACATAATATATAGATTACACATAGTGTCATATATCTTCAACATCTATTCCTTTATCTAATAATTTTTGAATTCTTGAAGGATGGAATACTTTCTTGGCTAATTCTTCTGCGATATCTTTTCTATTTTCTTTTAATGCGTTATAGTCTAATTCAAATATGGATGGATTTTCTGATAGACTTTCCCAATCAATTTTACTTTTATTTGCTTCTAATAAAGGAATGGCATTAGGGTTGGATGATAGACTTTCCCAATCAATTTTACTTTTATTTGCTTCTAATAAAGGAATGGCATTAGGGTTGGATGATAGACTTTCCCAATAAATTTTATCTGGATTTTTTTCTAATAAATGTATAGCATTTGGATTTCCGGATAAATATTTCCAAAAAATTTTATCTGGATTTGCTTCTATTAAATGAATAGCATTTGGATTTCTTGATAACTCATACCAGCGAATTTTATTTAGATTTTCTTCTATTAAATGAATAGCATTTGGATTACTTGCTAAATTATTCCAAACAATGTTATCTAGATTTTTTTCTATTAAATGAATAGCATTTGGATTACTTGCTAAATTATACCAGAAAATTTTATCTGGATTTTTTTCCAATAAATGAATAGCATTTGGATTTCTTGATAATCTATTCCAATTAATTTTATCTGGATTTTTTTCCAATAAATGAATAGCATTTGGATTTCTTGATAATTCATCCCAATTAATTTTATCAGGATTTTCCTGTAATAAATATATAGCATTTGGATTTGATGATAATCTAACCCAATTAAGTTTATCTTTATTATTTTCTACCCAGTCTTTTAGTTTATACAATTTACTTGAAGGAAGACTTCCTCCTCTTATTTTTCTATTGTATTTTCTGGTTTTTCTGGTTTTTCGTGATTTCTTTTTTTTTCTGTATTTATGACTTTTATTTGACATTATATAATTTGTATTAAGATAAAATATTATTCAATATTGAATTTATTATTTCGTTTGTTCATTTACACCTTTTCTCATTTATACCTTTGAAGATTTGAAATGGGACAATTGTCCCTTTCGCATCTTCAGGTATTGCCCACGAAATTTCAAATAGACGCCTTCATGGCGTCCCATTTGAAATCTTCGCCGGTCTAAAACGCCCAATATAATAATAAAAATTTGATTTATTATTATAAGAATATGAACGACTATGATACTCCCTTATGGGAAGATAAGTATGTCGTGGCGTGAAATCCGCAATTACTTTTTGTTTATTTTTTTTAGCGTCTATAATGGACGTTTTAACCCGCTGAAGATTTATACCAGTGAAGATTTGAAACCGCACCCGTAAGGGTGTTATGGTTCAAACTGTAACTGGTAACTTAGTTGAAGTTTCATCCGCTCTGCGGATTGAAATCTTCAACGGTGTAAATCCGCCCCTTCGGAGCTAGGATTTATCTCTTTATCGGTCATTGACCACGAAGAATGTCAATCCGCAGGGCGGATTAAATTATTCGTTGGTTTAAATGAGAAAAGGTGTAATATTTGATTATTATTTCATTATGTATGTTGAGAATACAACAAAAACTATAAAACTATAAAGTAAAAATTATTATTTTCCTTTTTTCATTTCATTTTCCTTTTCCAATCTATACATACATAATAAATAAATAATTGAACCTGGCATTGATATACAAAATGTTGAAATTAAAGTTAAAAATGTGAATGTAGTATGATTAATAACTCTTGCACCCCATCGAAGTATAATTAATGGAATAAGAAATAATAATACAAATCCTATTAAAATGCCCCAATTTTTACCAATTTGTGTTTTATCTTTAAAATTAAAAAAAGTAAAACCAATAAAGATTAAAGTATCTCTTAAAAAATATAAAAAGTCTTCGGACATATTTGTGAAAAAAGAAAATGTATCATCTTCATATGCTTCCATACCTTTCACTATATATGTATCATTAAAATAAATTGAATTTTTATTATATAAAATAATCGATAATGCTAATCCAGCAAAAATAAAAAAATAGACGGCATACATAACATAATCATAATTTGAAATAGTTATACCATATAATAATGTGTATATGAATATAATTCCAGATATAAATAACAATAAATTATCAATAACAACATTTCTTATATATTTATCACTGGGTTCATCGTCAAAGAGAAGAATTCTTATATTATCAACAACAACTGTTTTATACATAATTGGCACACCAAAATATGCTAATAAAATAAATATAAAAACCATCAATAATTGTATAGTCAATTTCATAAAATCTAATTTTCCCCAATCTCTTGTGTATTCACTATTTATTGGAACATTATAACTTGATATTGTTTGTGCACTTTCACCGGTGGGAGAACAGTCTATATATATTTCCTCTTCGCCACGTTGTGATATATTTGCTTTTTGTAAAACATTATACGAAGAATTATAAATTGAAAACAAATTTAGATTTGAATTTACTATTTTTTTACTAATAAAATTATAACTATCATAATTTAATACAATCGGTTGTGTAAATATTACAACATTATTTACTTTATCTTTATACACAATAGCATAATCTTGTGATGGAATGGTTCTATTTAAAACCAGAGATACTGTTTTATTATCTTTATTATAAGTGTCTAATAAATTATCTATATCATTTTTATAGTTTATTTTATTGGATGGGTCGGATTCTAAATAAAAACAAGTATAAAGTTTTCCTGTTCCAGTAATGGATGAATGTTCAATTATCAATTCACCAATTATATAGTTTGATTGTATTTGCGTGATATTATTGTGTATTACGCTTGATATATATATATTAGTAGCATTATAAGTATTAAAATTATCAGGATATGAAACATTTGGAACATTGATTGGATATGAAACCTTTATTTTTAAATACTTATTATTATATGTGATATCACTATTATTTATGTCTGTACCGTTATAATCATAAATTATTTTTTTATTATTATCTATATTCTTTGTAATATCAAATTGAGACATATAAACTATATAATCTATTGATATAGTTTATTTTGGAAAAAACATTCTAAATTTCTTTTGATTTCTTTTCATAAATAAGGAATATAATTAAATGATGAATTTTCATACATTGTTACACGAAAAGTATCATTATAACCTTCTACATAGACATTATCGCCATTATTAATATCATCACACCCATATTCGCCTGTGCAACTTTTTCCATTCAAACTAACTGGTAATTTAGTATTCATATTTCCAGTATTTGATATAGTATAATATTGCCATTTATCACGACATGTCATCAATCTACGACCCATGAGTGGTAAAATCATATCTTGACCATTATTAACCGAACGTGTTAAAATGCCGACTTGTTGATATGCCATATTTGTTCCACGAGTTTGAACATTGACTGGAATTCCACGGACATCGCCGCTATCTCTTGGAAAATAAATACCATCTGTTTTCATAGGTGGAGAATATGGGTCATTAAAAGGGTCGTTTCTTGTGGAAATTGTTGCTAAAGGTGATATTGATGCTTGATTGGTTGGTTGTGTAACAACAATGATATTTGGAGTTTTGTTGTTTGTTTGGACTAAATTATTTTTATTAATTTGTGTATAAAAAATATACCATAAAATAATTGCGATGACAAATAAAACGAAGAGTGTCATATTTTCAATACAAAAAACGCCAGGAATACATTTTTTACCCATTGCTCTATATTATAATAATATAATAATATAATTGATTATATTATTATCGAAGGCTCAATAATATTTTATACTCCAAATCCGTGTTTAATTTCATCACCACCTTTTTTCATTTTATCTACACCTTTTTTCAATAAATTTGGTATTCCTACTTTGAAATCGTAATCTATTTCTTTCGCTTTCCTCATTAAAACACTTGTCTTCAATCGTTTACAATTATAACATTGGTCACGAATATTTTTAGGCCATCTCATTATATTGAAACTCGCTACAGTATAAATCTTACTATCAACCCAACCTGCAAAATCCCATAATTTTTTTTCGGTAGGATACAAATTAATATTTAAAAATGTAAATAAAACCCATAATGTTATTCTAATCGGTAAATATAAAATCCGTAAAAAAGCATCAACTATATAATATAATATACAATTAGGTAAATTTGAAATATATTTTACGCCACAAACAACATAGGAAAATACAAATTCAGTAGAATATGCAATTAATAGACCAATGTCTTCTATACCTCTACCTATACCAATACCTAAATATTTGAATTCATCTCCTATTCCTTCAAAAATATCTTTGATACCATACCCTATATCTTTAAATCGGTCTCCAAACTCTTTAATTTTATTGCCAAAATCAGCAAGTTTACCAAATATATCTCCCGATGTCTTTTTTACATCATTGCCGAATTTTGTAAATGTGCCAGTAACTTTGTCTTTAAAATCATTAAACGGTTTTTCAAATTCACTTTTTGCCTTTTCACCTACATCTTTCAATTTTCCACCTACATTAAGTGGATCCCAATTGATACCTTCTCGTATTTTTTCTTTTTTAAAATATTTAATAAAAATAAGTAATAATACTAATATAATAAAAATAATGTAATAGTAATCTTTATATATCATAATTGTATTAATCTGTAACTATAATATTATAAGATTTTAATATTATAATATTTTACTTGTTTTTATTTTTTGTCTTTTTATTTATAATTTACTTATATTTACCATATTTTTCAAATTTTTCAATAAATCCTTCTGCCTTTTGCATTAAAGGTTCCAATTCAGCCATACCGCCAATAATCTTGTTTTGTACTTCCATAAATTCTTTCATATCATCTGTTGCTTGCTTAGTAGATGCTTTATTTTCCATATTTTCTTTTTTCTCCTTCTTTTCATCGTCTTCATTTTCCATATGTTCTTTCTTTTCATCGTCTTCATTTTCCATATGTTCTTTTTTTTTATCTTCTTCATCTTCATTCATATTTTCAGCACCTTCTAAACTTGTTGGATATTTCAAAATATGTGTAATGCATATAGCAACAAATAATATAACAATCATATTTTTACAGAAAAATGCTGTCAAGACACCGACTAATACGAATACAATAACAGATTTAAAATCTTTCATATTGGCAAGATAGAAAAGGTCTAATAAAGCTAATATCAATATAGCATATAATAAAACACGATTATGTAAAATAGAATTAGATGATCTATTCGAAACCATCGACTTGCATTGATTTATCATTTTGTTTAAAGATAAGTTATTTAAGAATTTGTTTAAACCAAACATTTTATAAACTATATTGTGATTTTTTTATAAAGGTAAATTTTACTTATAATTTCCTAAAGTTTATATATCTTCATCTATATCTTCCCCATCTTTATCACTATCACTGGTGTTTTCAATTCTATATCTATCATCTTCTTCTTTTTCTTCCTGTGTTGGTAAATAATTCATTGTGTGTTCCGCACTGTATATATCCAGAATTTCTTTTACAACTGCTTCACGTTGTATATCACTTCGTTGAAATTCAAAACTGGTTATACTCGCTGAGCGTTTCCCTTTAAACTTACTTAAAAAATCTTCTAAACCATTCAATTCATTTGGTTTATCGTATTGTTCTAAATCTCCTGTTATAATTAATCGACTATTTTCACCCAACCGTGTTAATAACATTTTCATTTGTGAAACAGAAGAATTTTGCATTTCGTCTGCGACTATCCAGCAATTCTTAAATGTTCTCCCGCGCATATATCCTAATGGAGCGATTTCGATAATTTTGTCTTCCATCATCATAGTAACTTCTTTTGGTGAAACAAAATTATATAATACATCGTAAATTGGCCTTACCCATGGTGCCATTTTTTCTTCTAATGTTCCAGGTAAATAACCGAGGTCTTCATCTACTGAAACGGATGGTCTAGTAAAGATGAGTTTTTCATAAGTTCCTAATAAAAAGCATTTAATACCATATTCAGTGGCAAATAGTGTTTTACCTGTTCCGGCAGGGCCGGTTGCTATTACGATTTTTTTATTTTTATTTTTCAGTAGTCGTGTATACTCTTCTTGGCTTTCATTTTTCGGTTTTGTAAATTTGTTCTCGAAATTCGATTTTTCATTATATGATAAATATTGCATGTTCTCGTAAAATTTGCGTTGTTTTAATGTGGATTTTTCTTTTTCTCTTTCTATTTCCGAATAATATTCATTTATAATTTGTTTTTCATTTTGTTTTTTAGGTTTTTTTTGACGCTTCTTGCTGTCATCTTTTAATTCTCCTAATTCATTTGACATATTATCGATGTGATTAGTTTTCATTAAAGTATCCTGTTATATTATTTTTCGAGGAATTACAATATTATTGTATTTTTTGTAATTCTATTTTATTGTTATTGTATTCAGTAATATATAATGAAATTTTTATATTACTTCTCTTTTATATAAATAAAAATATGATTTATTTATGTAAAATGAATAAATATATATTCTAATATATATTTATGTCAAGTTATAGTAATTCAAAAACAAGAAAAAATAAAACAGCAAAAGAACCAAAACAAAATAATACAAAAAGAAGATTTGTAATTGAAAAATTACAAAAATGTCCTCGTTCTCGTATTATAAATATGGAAACATACAAAATAAATTGTGGAAAAAATTTATTGATAGGTTACGATACAATAAAAGCATCAGAAGAAACCTCTATACATAAAGATGATTTTGTTCATGTAGTATTATCAACCTTGAAAGATTATAATAAACCAGTTATAGTAAAAGTATATGATGAAGATAATTTCCACTTGAATATTGAGTTGAATGTATTGGAAAAAGTAACAGGATTTCGTAATACAGCTCAACTTATATGTCATTTTTCGTGCAATGATGATAAAAATAAATATATTACTAAAATAAAAAACCAAATACGATTTTGTGGCAATGGCTTAGATAAACTACATTTTTTTGTATATGAATATATTGAAAAAGGAGATGTAAGTGATTTTTTGATAAAAAATCAAGATAAAAGTATTATTATATCAGTTATTTTACAAATAACGTGTGTCATTATACAATTAGCATCAATATATAAAATATATCACGGGGATATAAATAGTGGAAATATACTAATAGATACAATAAACGAAAAAACGATTGATTATTGTATAGACGATCAAATATTTAGTATTGAAAATCACGGAATAATACCTAAAATAATAGATTATGGTAGAAGTAATTTCTACAAAGAAAATATTAGTAATTACGATGTATGGTTTGATATTATTTTGGCGCTGGGTATAATATATCCATATATTCAAGATAATGAATTAAAAAAGAAAGTATTGGATATTTCAAAAAAAACGGATATGTATCTCCCTTCATTGAAAGATTATTACATTTATATTCGGGATAATTTATAAATCAACAATATCCACGCCAAAATCTTTATATGTTTTAGTATGCTTAATTCTACCTTTTGGACAGTAATACTTTCTTGTATTATTTTTACCAGTTTTTCCTCCTTTCAATATAATTGGTAATTCAATTATCCAACCTGTATTCGAAAAAACATCTTGTAAATGATATTCCATAAATGTTGAAATCCAATCACGCAGAAGTGTACATCTATCTTTTTTTGGTATAGATTGAAAAAACAATCCAAATGTGCTTGCAGTAGTATAATATTTTTCTAATTCATCTATTATTTCCATAGGCGGTTTAGCGATTTTCAAAAACTGGATAAATGATGTATTGGTTTTGAGTTGTATTGAATGTAACAAATCATTTATTTTTGCTTTATATTTATCGTGTTTAGTTTTATCTTTTTGTCTTGCATTAAAGTGTTTTTCATACCAAGTTTCACCATTAAATGCTATGGAAAAATAATATAATGGAACTGGTTCTACATATGTCCCTTTTTTTCTGAATCTTGAACCTTTTTTTTGAATTTCATCTTCAGTCGCACATTCTATATTTGATTTGTCTTCAAAGTTCACTTCTGTTATAGTAGGTAGTTGTTTATGAATATATTGAAATAACGTTTTTATCATTGTTATAGAACCTTCACCTCTATCTAATGGGATGTCAATTGAACAATCTTCGTCATACATAATATGGGGTATTGATGCTGATACCGGTTCATTTTTGTTATTATATGATATCGATACATTGACACAATCAATATGACTACCGCCAATTTTGAAATTTCGACAATATATTTGCTCTCTTGCATATAATGTATTATCTGTTATTTGAAATGTATATTTTCCTGTATTTATGAGTGTTTTTATTGGTTCCATTTTATATTATAATATACATAATTTTTTATATTTTATTTACTTGAATTGAATAACATTTTATCAATTCCTGTTCTCACGCAGAACATTTTATGAGCGATTATACCTAACACGAAAACAATTACTAAAGTAGACCAGAATGGCCACTTGGTAATTAAACAAAGTAAATATACAACCAATATTGTTACAACTGTATCGAGAATGGCTATATCGAAAATTCGGTATTTTCTTAAACCGACATTTGGTTCTCCAAAAAAGTTTTTATATTTACAAAGACCGAACATTTTTGTTTTGTTTGTATGTTATATGATATAGATAGATAGATTTTTATAGATTTTTCTATGGAAAATATTTAGACATTTTTATGTCCATACATTTATTTTTAAAGACAAATAATATAAAAATAATATCTTTTTATAATATATAGAATGCCAAAAATTTGTGAATTCGCTAATTGTCGCACACGAGCCTGCTATGGATTGTATTATGAAACACCAATAATGTGTAAGGAACACAAAGGTGATTATAAGCCACAATACAAAATTTGTGTTTGTGGAAAACATGAACCACATTTTAATTATGTTGGTCAAAAAAAGAAATATTGTGCATCGTGTAAGTTAGATGGAATGGTAAATGTTACAGAGAAAAAATGTGTTTGCAGTAAATCGCAGCCTTATTATAATTATGAAGGGTTGAAACCAGAATATTGTAGTCAATGTAAACAAGAAGGAATGATTGATTTATTGAACAAAAAATGCCTTTGTAATAAATCACAGCCAAATTATAATTTTGTTGGGTTGAAGCCAGAATATTGTTCATCATGTAAGTTAGATGGAATGGTAAATGTTACAGAGAAAAAATGTGTATGCAAAAAAGGAAAGGCTTGTTATAATTACGAAAATGAACAACCTAAATACTGTAATGATTGTAAATTAGATGGGATGGAATATGTAATCAATAAAAAATGTAAATGTAAGAAAACGCGCCATCCACAATTTAATTTTGCAGGGTTAACTGCAGAATACTGTGTTGAATGTAAATTGGAAGGAATGATAAATGTTAAAAATAATTCGTGTAACTGTGGAAATACAAAATATCCTACATTTAACTATGAAGGCCTTGTCGCAAAATATTGTTGTTTATGTAAACTGGATGATATGATAGATGTTAAAAATAAATTGTGTAACTGTCGAAAAGCGCAACCAAGATATAATTATGAAGGTTTAAAACCAGAGTATTGTTCCGAATGTAAATTAGAAAATATGATAAACTTAGTTGAAAAAAAATGCTTTTGTCGCAAGAGAAGTCCAAGGTTCAATTATTCTGGATTAAGGCCAGAATACTGCTCGGAATGTAAATTAGAAAATATGATAAATGTTACAAATGACCCTTGCTTTTGTGGGAGAACATTATATCCTAATTTTAATTACGAAGGATTAAAGCCAAAATACTGTAAAGATTGTAAATTAGAAGGAATGATAAATTTAAGAACTAAGTTATGTAATTGTCAAACATCACAACCAACATTTAATTTTGCAGGTTTAAGACCAGAATATTGTTCAAAATGTAAAACAGAAGAAATGGTTGACGTGGTTAACAAAAAGTGTAATTGCGGAACAACCGCTCATTTCAATTTTGCTGGTTTAAGACCAGAATATTGTTCAAAGTGTAGACTTGAAGGAATGATTGATTTAGTAAACAAAATGTGTTTATGTGGAGGAACAAATCCATCCTTCAATTATAAAGGTAAACAAGCAGAATATTGTATTAATTGTAAATTAGACGGCATGGTAAATGTACACAACAAAAAATGTAAAGGAGATTTCTGTATTGAAACATCGGCAAATCCAAAATACAAAGGTTATTGTAAACATTGTTATCAACTTACATTTCCAAATGACCCGTTAACATTTCAAATGAAATCCAAAACAAAGGAAATAGCTGTTCGTGATTATATCAATTCTAATTTTGATGGATTTTCACACGACCAACCATTATGGACAGGCAATTGTGATTGTACCCACCGTCGTCGTATTGACCATAGAAAAATAATTGGTAATACATTGTTATGTATTGAGACAGATGAATACCAACATAAAGGTTATAATAAAACAGACGAAGAAATACGGTATGATGATTTATTTATGATACATGGAGGTAAATTTGTTTTCATTCGGTTCAATCCTGATAAATATAAAGTGAATGGAAAACAAAGAAATCCGTATTTATTTGTTCGTTTATCTGTTTTGGAGCAAGAAATTAAAAAACAAATAAAACGCATTGAAAATGATGAAAACACTGAATTATTAGAAATTGTTAAATTATATTATGACGGGTTTGAATGTAAAAATACCGAAAATATCACAAAATTAGAAAATACTTTTGTGGAAAATAATTCAATTTTGAATAAATAGCATTATAGTGCGTTCAAATCAATTATTTTTTCTGTAAAAACGGCTATATTATTAAATTAAAATTATTAAACAGTTTAAAATATAGCCTATATATTATTTAGGTGGAAATGTCAATGTCGTCCTTTACTGAACCTTTATTAACTCCTGACGATAAACGCTTTGTAATGTTCCCTATTAAATACAACGATATTTGGGAAATGTATAAGAAACAGGTAGATTGTTTTTGGCGTCCAGAGGAAATTGATTTATCAAAAGATTTAAATGACTGGGCTACGCTAACAAATGATGAACAACATTTTATTAAAATGATAATTGCGTTTTTTTCTTCCAGTGACGGTCTTGTTCTTGAAAATTTGGCAGCACGATTTATGAACGATGTGCAAAATTCCGAAGCTCGGGCGTTTTATGGATTTCAAATTGCTATGGAAAATATTCATAGTGAAACATATTCATTATTAATTGATACTTATGTTCGTGACGAAGAAGAAAAAAACATTCTTTTAAATGCTATAGAAAATTACCCTTGTATCAAAAAAAAGGCGGATTGGGCAAAAAAATGGATTGCTGACGATAAAAGTGATTTTGCTACAAGGCTTGTTGGATTTGCCTGCATAGAAGGTGTGTTCTTTAGTTCGAGTTTCGCTAATATATTTCACATCAAGCGCCGCGGGTTAATGCCCGGTTTAACATTTTCAAATGAACTTATATCCAGAGACGAAGCACTCCATACCGAATTCGCCGTTTTATTATATAGTAAATTACAAAAGAAATTATCTCAATCCCGCATTCACGAAATCATAAAAGAAGCAGTAGAAATCGAAAAAGAGTTTATTATCGACGCCATACCTTGTCGTATGATAGGTATGAACGCAAAATTAATGTCGCAATACATCGAATTTGTAGCAGACCGTTTATCCTTACAATTGGGTTACGATAAAATATATAATGCTACCAACCCATTTGATTTTATGGAATTAATTAGTGTAGAAACCAAGGTCAATTTCTTTGAACGAACCAATTCCGAATATGCTTTAGCGAATAAAACAGTCGATGCCAATGTCTTCGATTTCAACACTGATTTTTAGATGTTTAAATTTCTTTGATTAAATTGGAATAAATTTGATAATAATAATGATTATTTATTATCAAAGTGTAAAATTAATTTTTCTTGGTTTTACGTATTTGTTTTCTATATTTTTTTGATTTATTTTTTGAACCACCTTTTATACTACAAATACCTGCACATATTCCGCCAGCTAAAAGAGTTGCGACATGCCAACCATTTGTTGCAGCTGTAACAATATTTCCTGGTGCTTGTTTCATAAGTTCTGCTATCTCAACTGTAATATTCTCTATTTTTGAAGTTACGTCAGAACATGTTGGTAGAAGTGAATATGGTGCGCCGAGTTTTCTTGCAGCTATACCTTCAATTGTTTCACAACCAACTAAATAACCTTCTAAACTTTGTTTAGCAGCTTGTAAATTTTCTAAAGTAACACCATATTTTTGACATGCTGCTGTAAATGCCATTATTCCACCTACAGCTGATATTGAGCATAATATAGTTGCTAAAATTAACGTACACTTAGTCATTTCACCACCTTTTTGTCTGCTACCGCCATTCTTTTCACTAATCAACTTTACCATATCATCAATTGTTATAACATTAGAACCATCATCCTTAACTATTGGTTTCTTTGCGTCTTCTGCTGCTTGTTTTAATATTGAAGGGTCTATAGTTTTACACTCTTCCATTATATAATATTATAAGAAAAAAATTATTATAATATTTTATACATTTTTACCAAACTATAATCAATCTTCCGAATATAATTGTAATGTTCGCGCACTTGCATCATTCGCATCTACATATTTCGGCATCCAGAAATAAGGTATTATATTTCCCAATCCTTTATAATTTTGTTCAAATAATGCGCGATAATAAATTTGTTCGCTTGTTTTTGGAAGTAAATGATTTATTCCATCCAACTCAGGTATTTTAATAGCCAATTTTTCAAAATCGATTTTACTAGCGTTATCTTCTTCATTATTTTCCAATAATTCAGGATATTCTTCGCTAAGTTTTTTATCGGTAAATTCTTGTATAATTTGATATAGTGACCTTTCATTTTGAGAAACTCCATCACTAAATGCTTCTTTTCTACGCCATAATACACTATAAGGTAATAAATCATCTCCATAATAATTTGTATAATTATCACTCGAAAACGCAGTTCGTAATAAATATTTTTCCATATTTTTATTTGTTGGATGATATCTTAATTCTAATGGAATAGATAAATAATATTGAACCCAAGTTCTATCCAAAAATGGTGTTCGCGGTTCTAAACCGTGGCTTGAGATACTTTTATCCGACCTTAATACATCAAATGTATGTATATCTTTTAATAAACGGCGGCATTCTTTATCAAATTCTATCATATCTGGTGCTTTTTGCATATATAAATATCCTCCTAATAATTCATCTGAACCATCACCATTGAATATTACTTTGGCTTCACTATGTTCTGAAATATATTTACCTAATAACCAATTACCAATACTTGCACGAACAGTAGTTGTATCATAACTTTCAATTGTTTTTATGACTTCAGGAATTGCATCCAAAAAGTCTTGTTCAGTCAATAAAATTTCTGTATGTTTTGTTCCCAAATGGTCTGCTACTATTTTAGCATATTGTAAATCCACCGAGCCTTCCAGACCTATACTATATGTTTCTACCTGTGGTAAATTATGCTTTTTATGGTAATCACTAACTAATGCGGTTATCAAACTACTATCCAAACCACCAGATAATAAACAAGCAATTGGTCGTTCTGTTGTGCAACATCGTTTTTCAACAGCAGTTACTAAATAATGCTGTATATCATTGATAATATTATCTAATTCATATATTTGTGAATTATTATTAAAATTAGTATGAAATCCGGTTGTATGATATTTTATATTTTCCTTTTCGATATACCAACGAGCAGATACTTTTGTAGTCAACTCATATATTGAATATGTTCCAGGTTCAAATTGTTCAATCTTATGTTTCTTATATTGGGATTTACTTTCAGTTTCTTGGTAAAATTGTTTCAACCCTTTCAATTCGGATGCGAAGCCAAAAATGTTATTAAAATCTTCATATTTTTCACCAGCTAACACATCGCAAGGTTTAAAAGAATACAATGGTCTTATTCCGTATGGGTCTCGTGCTACATATAATTTACAAGTTTTATTTGACATACGATAATCAATCAATACAAATGCGAATACACCATCTAACATTTGTAATGTTTGTTCCATACCATATTTTTTATATAAATGTATGATAACTTCACAATCGGAATCAGTTGTTGGAGTAACATTCATCATTTTGTATAATTCTTTATAGTTATAGATTTCACCATTGCATATTAATGAAATATCATTTATTATGATTGGTTGGTTTGATTGCACATTCAATCCATTAATGGCTAAGCGATGAAACCCAAATTGTGTATATATCATAGCTTGTGTTAATGATGAATGTTCAGGACCACGACCCATCCCTTTTTCAAATTGTTCTTTAACAAATTGATAACCAAAATGAATATCATTATTTAGTAAAGCAAAAATTCCGCACATTATTTGAGGTATATATTATAAACGAATAACTTTAAGTTATTTTATTCACATTCTTTCTATTCAATTTTACACCATACAATTGTAGACTTTATGAAATAATGCCAAATAAAAAATATATTAAATATATATTATAATAATGTCTTTTTCAAATGATATACCTTTATCTTATTCAAGTTATTCAATACAAAACGATGTAGATTCAATTAATAATTTAATCGAAGGTGATAGAGAGATTAAACAAGACCCTAATTTTAAAGTTTTACCGCCAATACAACCTTTAGGAAATTTATTTACAAATATGAATTTGAATTGTTGTAAACAAACAGGTATTGATGTTTTCAATACTTCAACTGACGTAATTTCCACTACTAAGTTCAATCCAGAGAATAATGATAAAAAACAGGTTGTATTTGAAACAGATAAAAATAATAACTATATTGTTATGTTAGATGATGATAAACATAAAGAAATTATTGTTGAAAAAAACGAAAATGAAAATTATGAAGTAATGAAATTTACAAAAGATAAGCCAACTTATTCTAACGGTATGTTTGGTTCTTTTTATATTGGTTCCATCACGGTAGTTGGGCTATTTATTGTTTATAGAATGATACAAAAGTCTCGTTAATAAAGATGAAAAATGAAATAAAAACTATTTATGTTATAATAATAAATAATAATACTATAATATAGATGAATGTATTATTATTTGGTAGTAGTATTATTCGTAAATGGAATAATTTTACTTTGAAAATGGAAGTCGAAAATATAATGAATAAAGGTATTAGTGGGTTACATACAAAAGAATTACTATCCAATAATGTTATGAAATTTTTATATGTAGAACCTCAACCTAATTATTTGATTTTTTATTGTGGTTCAAATGATATTTTATCGAATGTTCCAGTAAATGAAATTGAATATAATTTACAAAAGTTTTTCGTTAAATTAACAAAATTATATAAAAATACCAATATCATTGTGCTATCTGTATTAAAATCACCAAAATTAGTTCAATTGGGTAAAACAAATCAAATCAATTTGGTGAATGCTTTTTTACGTGATTTTTGCAAAAAATATAGTAATTTACATTTTATCAATACAAACTTATTATTGAATGAAAAACAATGTTTCTTGGCAGATGGGTTACACATAAGTAGTTATGGATATAAAAAAATAAATAAAAAAATTATTGATATATTATGATTTATGTCACGCCTGCATTGTTGTCTTTCTTAATTACGCCACAGTAGTTTTATAAGATAAAATAAATTGCTAACTAATTTTATAATCAATGATGTAAATAAATAATTATAAGTTGGTTTATTACACATATTTATATCGATAAATGACCAAAACATTACAGATGCGGCAATATTGATAAATAGTAAAAATAATAAGTTCAATATATTATAGTAATTTATTAGTAGGTTGAAAAATGTATCATTATCTATTTTGTCATAATCAACAGAAACTATAATTCCAACCAATATAATTATCATTATGAATGTATATAATCCTGAAATCAATAAATAATCATACATATTTATACAAAAATGTGCTATATATTGTTTAACACATTGTGTATCAGAATTTGCAAATGAAATATCTGCAAAAGCAATGGGTATAGATAATACATATAGAATAAAAAGTTTTACGATTGAATCTAAATTATTATATTTCTTTTTCTTATTCAATGGTTGTTTTTGAGTATTTATTGCGGCTTCTAACTCATATTCATTTTCAGCGGATATTGATTCTTGTAACATTTTATTAGTTATAGTTTGTAAATGATTATTTTATTCTTGTAAAAATAAAATAATATCAATTTTTTGTATATTTACAATTGAAATCGTTTATATACTTGTAAAGCAACAAGACCACCTAATACTTGTGCAATGATATATGGTAATAATTCATTAATATTCAATTTACCAGCGGAAGCCATTACGATTGATACAGCAGGGTTTACATATCCTCCTGAAGTTTTTGAACAAACTAACATAACCAAAGCAAGTGATACACCAATAGCAAGAGGATTACCAGTGGCTAATATAACGTATACGAAAAACAATGTTCCTAAAAATTCAACTAAATAGTTGTACATTTATGTAATGTTTATATTTTATAGTACGAAAAAAATTCGATTGTATTAATGATATAAAACTGGATATTTAATTCCTCGAATATTAGTCATTGGAATTGCTGGTGAAAATGTAGGGGTTGGAGCGTTTTTCATATTTGCATTCTTTTTGGCTGGTGCTACTGCACCTCCTGCACGAACTCTTGTCAAAGCATTACTCACTGTATTAATATCTTTATATGTAGTAAAACTCATTAGACTTTTTGAAGCATTTAAACTTCCAACACCAATTTGATTGGTTCTACGATTAGCAGTTACCTGTGACGCATCTCTATTTCCATACCATTTTTTTTGTTGTAATTGTTCAATTGTTGGCGTTGTTCTTGGATATGTATTGATATAGGTTTGCCTCCCTAATTCAAACGAACTATCACCATCACTTGTAGTATCTTTTTGTGGCATCGATTTTTGACCAATTAAAGCACCATTCATTATATTTTGTGGTGTAACTAAATATCGAAACATTTTATTTTATATAATATATACTATATAATATATAATTTTATATATTTTTTATCCTAAAATAATTAGATATGCTAATATAGTTGTAATAATTAACGGCGACGTATAGCCATTACAGCAACATAAGAACCATGACTTTGGTCTCCACCATTTTTTAAATCGTTATATGTATTTCCGATGGCTCTTTGTTTTCTATATCTAATATAATCTGACGAATCTGGAACATAACGCATATTACCGCTACCTGCATCAACGCCGGTTCCATCGCATTGTGAAATAATACTTCCAATTCTACTCTTCCAACCTGGTTTGTCCGCATTGACTTGATTTGAACCACCACAAACATAATTTTGGCGTGATAAAAAATCACCTAAATTGTTTACGGCACGAAAAGGTGTTATAATACGTTTATTTCCATTTACTGTACCTACAGCTTGTTGATTATTCCAAGAATTTCTTAAAATACGTCTTATTGATGTTTGTTCACTGTCTTTATAATTTGTAATTGTTTGTGCTGGTGAATATCCATTAAATGGGCCTCCTCCTAATGATGACATTTATAATATAGATGAATATATTTTATAGTTATATAATATATTATTAAAAATATTAAATGAATGAAGAAAATGATAGTCTCGAAATACATAAAGATAATTTAAATGATAATTTAGAAGAATTGATACACGAAGACAATATTCTTCATTTTGATGCTAATTGTGTTCGCAAAAAATCAAATATAAGTAAATCTTCGAATGTTTATAAATTTGATAATCCTGAATTCCAACCTGATATTTTACTAAATGATATGAAAACGAATTCACCAAAATTATTGGCTTTATTGAATAAAATAGAACAATTGGATAAATCTGACTTTAAAAAACACGGTAAACTCTTTAAACATTTCATTTTTTCAGATTTAAAATCAAACTCAGCTGGTGTAAAACTAATTGCTTCAGCAATGTTGGCTAAAGGATTTCATCTTGGTTATAAATCAGACCCAGTGGATGAAAATAGTAATAGTAAAAAGAAATTCAAAAAAATCGAATTTTTAACTGATAATGAACTCTCAAAAACAGAGAATAACTTTTATTTACTTACATCAGTGGGTTTATATGACCAAAATATTACAGTTGCTATGAAAAAACATATTCTTAAGACTTTTAATCAAAGACCTGATAATATCAATGGAGAACTTGTTCGTTTTATTGTTATGGATAGTGGGTTCAAAGAAGGTATTGATTTATTTGATGTAAAATATATTCATATATTCGAACCATCCATTGTTAATTCTGACCAAAAACAGGTTATAGGTCGTGGAACACGAACATGCGGACAAAAAGGTCTGGAATTTCAACCTAACCGCGGTTGGCCATTACACGTTTATATATATGATTTGAGTATTCCTGAAAAATTACAGGCATCTATGATGGATACCAAAACCACGATCGAATTATATTTAAAAGCTATGAATTTGGATTTTCGCCTTATGAATTTTTCATATGATTTGGAAAAAACTTCTGTTCTTGGTTCTGTTGATTATGATTTGAATAAAAATATTCATAGTTTCTCTATTTCAAGTTACGATGACGAAGAAGATTTACCAGATAATGGGCAATATGTTTATGGTGGTGGTAATAAAAAATACAAATTGAAAATTGTAGATAAACTTATTAATAGAGAAGATATTAATGAAAATATCGTTTTACCAAATGGAACAAATATAGGACAACCTATACAAGAGAGAATGAATTATAATGATTTAAAAAAACATATGCGAGAACATTACTCTCAATTTACTTGGGACCACGTTAAATTAGAGAACCTTTGTCAAGATAAAACAGGTGGAGCTTCGGGTGAAATAATTCAATATACTCCTACACAAGATTTTATTCGCCATTATTTCACACCACAAAATCCATTGAAAGGTATGCTGTTATGGCATAGCGTGGGCACAGGTAAAACCTGCAGCGCAATTGCTGCGGCTACTTCAACTTTTGAAAAACAAGGTTATACAATTTTATGGGTTACGCGAACAACTCTTAAAAGTGATATTTGGAAAAATATGTTTGACCAAGTATGTAATGAAGATATTCGTGAAAAAATACAAAATAGTTCTCTTACAATACCTGAAGAACAAAAAAATAAAATGAAATTACTGTCGAAGTCGTGGCGTATTCGTCCTATTTCCTATAAACAATTCAGCAATTTAGTATCTAAACAAAATGCATATTATAAAACCCTTGTAAAAATCAATGGTGAAATTGACCCACTAAGAAAAACGTTGTTAATAATCGATGAAGCCCATAAATTATATGGTGGTGGTGATTTATCTACAATTGAACGACCGGATATGAATGCATTACATCAAGCACTAATGAACTCGTATCAAATATCTGGTGCGAATTCTGTCAAATTACTATTGATGACTGCTACGCCAATTACGCAAAATCCATTGGAGTTGATACAATTAATAAATCTTTGTAAACCAACTGAAGAACAAATGCCAACACAGTTTGATGAATTTTCAAATAAATATTTGGATGATAAAGGTGAATTTACTGAAAAAGGAAGAGACCATTATTTGGATGATATTGCTGGATATATTAGTTATTTAAATCGTGAAAAAGATGCCAGACAATTTGCTCAACCTATTATTCATAATATCCATGTGCCAATGATTGAGAACGATGAAACACTTGAAAAATTTGATAAAAGATATGTTAGAAAATATTTGGATAGTGATATTAGTGATTTGAAAAAAAAGATTGATGAAAAAACAATAGAATTAGATGGTGAGACAAACGAAATTGATAGTCATTCTTTTGATAATTTGTATGATAAATGTGATGGTTTAATGGAAAAACAAAAAACAAAATGTGAAAAGGTCGTTCGTTCTCATATTAAGAAATTAGTAAACGAAGCAAAACAAGAAGTTACCACTATTAAAGAATATATTAAAGAATTAAGAGAACAAATGAAAAATAAAAATTTATTAAAAAAAACCAGCATGGAAGAAATCGACGAAAATACAGAAAATTATACTGAAGAATACGAAAAATTCAAAAATAGTCTGTATTATAATATAAAATATAATTGTGGTAAAACCATTAAAAGTAATTCAAAATTACGCGAAGAAATAAAAGAACATCCAAAAATAATTAAATATGATAAAAAATTAGAAAAACTCAACGCCCGCATCGTAGAATTACAACAGAATTTGAAAAATACAATGGAAAATTATAAAAATCGTGTTAAACAAATTCGCTTGTTGTTAAAAATGGATTTGAACCCACTTGAAAAAAGTGTTGTTCGTATGACGATTAAAGACGAGCAAAAGACAGTACGAAATCTGATTAAAATAAAAGAAAAAGAGAATAACGAAGCCATTGACCAAATCAAGATATCTATCAAAAAAACAGAAAAACGCCGCGAAAAACGATATAAGAATGTTCGTAAAACTATTCGTAAAATGATTGATAATGATAAGAGAGAACAAAGAGAAACACGCAAAACAGAAATGAAATTAAGGAAAACGCTGAGAAAGACGGGTGAATATAATGAAGAGTTTAAAGATGAAACAATACGAAATTTAGTGAATAAATATAGTGAAGTTATAGATGAAGATTTGAAACAATTGGATAAAGATGAAATCGAAAAAGAGGAATTGAAAGAGCGAAAAAAACAAGAGAAACAAGAAAAACAAGCTGCTGTGGAAGTTAAAAAAGCAGAAAAAGAAGCAGCAAAAATAGAGAGAAAAACATTGAAATTGAGAGAACGCGAAGAAAAACGGGAAACGAAAAAAGCACAGAAAGATTTGAAAACACAAGAAAAAGAAGCGAAAAAATTAGCCAAGAAAACGATGAAGAAAAGGGAATAAATTATTCAATCATTGATATTATTGAATAATTATAAAAATTATTTGTTATTTACTTTTGGTTATGTTATTATGTTTTTTTCTATATCTTTTAGTTTTGGTATTTTTTTTGGTTTTATTATTGTGAAGCATTTTGTATATTTTTCTTTTCGTTTGTTTTCTTTTAGTTTTTCCACCAAACCAAGTATTGAATGCTTGTAAATATTGTTCATTTTCTTTACTTATCTCTTGTAATTTCTGCTGTTTTTTCATTTCCAAATCATCTTCTTGAGAAAATGGATTTTTTTTTATAATATATTTTGTAATAAATTGACTCTTATATTTCTCTCCTAAAATTTTATATATTTCGCTTTCATTATTTTTCTTACGGAATATTCCAGGTCGAGATAATTGGTTAATTTCATATTCTATTTCAATTATTTTATTAATCCATTCGTTTTCTAAATGTGCCAATATCTCTGGTTCAATAATTTCACTTATATTTATATTTTTATTTTTCATTTCTATAGCTAATACTACTTTAACAAATATATTCATTTTAGGGTCATTAAATTTTTCATTGATTTCTTTTTTAATATTATCATCTTGTGAAGAAATATAATTTTTAATTTTTTCATTTAAATTTTCATAAAAATTTTTTTCATCTTCTGCTGTTGGTAGTGCTGGTTCTATGGTTTTTACTGTTTCTGCTCTTGGTGGTGGCAGTGGTGGCGTTACTATTGATGATGGTGGCACTGGTAATGTTGTTTCTACTTCATTTATTTGCTGCAAAATAATTTCATTGTCTTTTAATAAATAAATTATACAATTTATTTCATTTTGTAAACTAATTTTGTAATCTTTATTATATTGTTTTATAAATGCTAAGTCCATTGGAATAAAATCTTTATCTGTCCCACTATTGTTTTCATCTTTCAATACACTAAAAAAATATGTAGCTGAAGCTTTGATAACAGAATCTATTAATCTAAGTTGAAATTCTTCAGTAATAATTTTATTATTGATATTCGTAATCGGTTCTTCAAACGCAGCAATATTATCGGTTACTCTGGACGCAAAATTAGCAGTAAAGAATTCATTTCTTTTAAGTTGTGTAAATTCGTCTATTTCGCTTATGTATTCACTCGTCACACCAATATTTGGCTCTAATATTTCAAGTATTTTGTTTCTTGCTTCTTCTTCTGTTTTATATAAGTAAATATATATCGAATAATTAATAGTATTGCGCCATTTTTGTAAATTGATAGCATTTTTTGCTAACGCAGCAGTTGAACTTATTAATTTTTTTGTGCGTGTTGTTACTGTTTTTACAGTTTCACTAAACGTTGGTAATTGTTGTATTTGTCTTGCAATATTATGTTTTGGGTCAAGTGTTTTTTCATAGATAACTTTTGTTCCAGGTATTATTTGAGATGTTTTATATATTGTTTCATTACTTAACATTCCTCTAAAACTATTAAATTGGTTTGTTCCATATTTTTCTGCGTAGAAAAACATATTAGCAATTTCATTTTCAGTTGCTCCAAAGAATTGATATATTTTCTTATCATATTGTCCTTCAATTGCATCTTGATTATATTTTCTCAACACGCGACCATATACTTGTTCTGCATCACCAGCTGTTTTACATAAAGCAGGAACAATTATCGCTGGATTAAATGTAAAACTAAAACCTTCTGTATGGTTTGGAGATATTATAACACATATTGGATTACTATTATCTTCTTTCGTAATTGGGAAAGTCATGATAGAACCATATTTATAATTTTTATCTAATTTTACTTTATCAAATTCGTTGTTCATCCATATATATTTATAATTTTTGTTATTAAGATAATTACAAAACTCATACATAATTTCAGTTGTGGATGGATATATGACAGGTAAAAAGTATTCATAGTTGTCATTTTCAGTTTTAACATAATGAGGATGTAAACAAAAATTATTATTATGATAAATAAAACCTGACCTTATTATTTTTAATAATATCAATGCATAATCAAATCTACTGGTTTTTGAAATTTGTATACTTTCCAAAAATTGTTTATTACTTTCTATATTATTTTTAATTTTATTAATTAATGGGTTCAACCCTCCATCTTCAGGAGCATATGTTTCATTTTCGTTGATATTAACACTAAAAGTATTTGATATATTAATTCTAAAACGATTATTATCGCTTGGAATATAACGTTCCACATTATTTACATTATTTACATTAATTTGTTGATTATTTTTTGAATATTGTGCATCACTTTTAAAAATTTTTTGGTCTATGTACAATTTTTCTTTTTCGTTTAAACTTGAATACATTTCATCATACATATTTATGAATTCTTGATGAGTTACAACATTGTTTTCAAATATTCCACAAGTTATGTTATAATAATTATCTATATTTGTAGAAATTGGTTCATTTTCAGCTCTTAATAATACATCTTGTGAATAAGGTGTCATAATATTTTCTATAAATTTTCGTGGGAATGAATATTTATTTCCTGTGTTGTTAATTCTTTCTATATTTTGGTTTTGTTTAATATTTTCAAAAAATACTGTTTTATCAATAGCATATGCGTTATAATCATAATTATAAACAGATATATATGGAGATGAATGTTTTTTAATCATTTCAATATCGATTATTGAATTAGAATATAAGATGTCTCTCACTACTAATAAACAAGATGAACAAGCAGCTGAAATTATTAAATTAACTTTATAAAGAAGTGTTCCAGATAATACGGCAACTTTATATAAAGATTGTATTAATTTGTACAATAAACTACTAATTTCTTTTAAAAACTTTTTTAAAAAGTTTGAACACTTTATTAAAATATTTGTTTCTCTATCTTCAGCAAAAATAGATTTACGGAAACTATTTAATTTATCCTTAGTAGCTATTGTTAATGAATATATTATTTGAACCCAAGATAGCTGTTTCATTTTGTCGGGGTCACCGCCTTCTTTTAATTCTTCCAAATCATATTCACTTCTGTATTCTTTTTCCATCATTTTAGTTAATAAAATGGTAAAAGATGATGATAGTAAAGATTGTTGTATCATTTCAATTTCTTCTTTAGAATGAGAAGTAACCAATTTATTTGAAAAATCATCTTCTAATACTATACTCATTAAACTATAAAAATCAATATTAATAACGCCATTCACATTTGTTATACAATCAGCAAATTGAGGAAATTTTGTTAGTATACTTTGTGATTGGATTATAGTAATGATTTCTTTTTCATTTATATTTCCGCCACCACTTATCTTAGTCTCACCAGACAAATATGTAAATGCATTATATATATCATAAGCAGCACTATCTATCCAAGTTTTTAATTTCCCTCTATTCATTTTATAACTTTTAATTGGTCTTAAAAAATCTACTTCACCATTATTTACAAAATCTGTAAGCATATTTTGGTCATTACTTTTATTTATAATATTTAAAAACCAAGTTATTGTAGCAACATCGTGTGGATATAATTGTAATGGTGTTCCTGTTAAGAAAATAGATTGTTTAAACCCATTCACAAAATCAATAAATCTACTATCAGTTATTGTAATACGATGATAATCGCCAGTTGGCTTTAATTTCGGCAATTCTTTTATATATTTGTTTACACCATTTTGTGAAGTAGTATTTACTAAATATTTATATTCTTCATAATCAGCTTCTGGTAAAAGTTTATTGGTTATTAATCTATGTGCTTCGTCGCATATTAAAACATCATAATCGGTTGGATTTATAAATGTAATTCCATTATTTTTATAAAAATAATCGTAATCGTAACCAGTTAATTCTAATAAGTATTGTGAATTATCATCATTTTTAATAAATGCGTCACAACTTTCAATAATTCCTTTATCTTCACCTTTTTCAATAATTCCCTTATCTTTATTTTTTTCAATTTCTTGAATTATAATATTACATGTATATATTCCTAATTTATTAGCATCATCTATAAATGATGCTCTGAATAAACCGCTTGGTGCAATTATTAATATTTTAAGTTTAATTGGATTTTCTGCTGTAGATAAATGTTTTTCGGTCAAATGACTTACTGCTATTGATAGCGCTGTTGTCGTTTTTCCTGTACCTACTCCATGAAATAAAAAACACGCTTTATCTTCGGTATTTCTAAATTTTGTAAATCTATTTACTGTTAAAAATTGTCTTGGGTCAAGATTTATTCTTTTTGGATTATTAAATACCTCATTCATTTCAGCATAATTTATAATGGAATCATTATTATTAATGAGATTTGGAAAAATATTTTCTATTATATCGCTTGATAAAGATAAAATATACGTAATTATTACAAAATAGTATTTTTTTACGTTGGCTTTTAAACAATCATCAATATTATTAAATCCTATTTCTTTTAAAATATCAACATAATTTTCTTTAAATAATTCTTTATATTCTTCAATTCTAATAGTTTTATCATTATCTTGAATAAATGTTATAGTATTATTTATTATATCTCTATTATTTTTAATTATATTTTTTATCTGTGGTTCGTTACTTGGATTTTCTTGATTTAAATAATTATATAATGTAGAACGTATATCGTCGTAAGCACGCGTTGCGTCAGATAAATTATTAATATTAATTATAAATTGTTTATCTATAATTTTAATTATATTAGGACAACTTTGAACAAGCACTTTAGCTAATAATTTTTTTAAAGATTTAATAGAATTTGTATTCATATTCAATGTATCTTCATCTGTAAATGAAATATCTCTTCTAATCGCTACAATTTCATTAATACAATCTTTAAAATCATCAGATTTTGCATCTATACTTCTACCATGTTCGATAAATTGTCCAGTTATTGTTATTTTTATAGATTTTTTTAAAAGGTCAGTATTACCTATACAATTTTCCATATACCTATAAATATATAATTTATAAGTATATTTTTATTTTTATAACTACTCACTAAATATTTATTATAATGAATATAAAAATCTATTATAATTATATCATATAAATGGAGAACTCAATCGATAAATTAACTCTCGAGCTTTTAATCAATAAACAACATTATTCCAAATATTTATCCAAAACTGACCCAAAAAAACACGATGAATACAAAGAATATAAATCAAAATTAAGAAAATATAGCGTCGACATAGTTGACATCACTTCACAATTAATCGATAATCCAAAAACAATGTTCTCAGCAGAAATTGAAGAAACATTTGATGCTTATGTAAAATCCATTTTCAAACATTTTGAATTAAAAGAGTTGGAAAAATCAAATGAATATAACTATGATAATAATAAAAATGAAGACGAAGATGTTTTGTTTGGTAATTGTGATAATTTAATGCAAAATAAACAATCTAATGAATACGAAGAAAGCACAGAACAAGATACCGATGAGACAGACCAATCACCTATGATGAAATCATTTTGGAGTAAAGATAAGGTGGTCAAGCAAAAAGGAAAAATTCCATATTATGATATGAATATGTTCCATAAAAAATCAAGATAAATTTTGTGGTTTCCGTATAACATTGGTCATACTTCGAACATCATCAGAACCACAAGGGCCACAATGGTCAACATTTGCATAATCAACCTTAATGGCTGTCTTTTTGAAATCGATTTCTGGCTTCCATCGCCCTAATAATTTATCATTTTCCTTATTTTCGGCCTTTTCGGCGTTTCCATCATTTTTCATATTTTCAATAATTTTTTGCTCCGAATGTCGAATATTAGGACAAGGCATTGGAAAATTGATAGGACAAATTTCAGGGTGTTTTACAGGACATACTTTTGAAGGACAATCCAAAATAAAATTTAATCCAAATTTACGAATTACTGAATACATATAATAAATATCTATGTAAAATTATTTTTATACTCTTTATATATATTGAATTATAAGTTTATATAATAATATGAAAATGTTACTTCCATTGTATCATTTATTGTTCCTATTATATATTGTAAAATCACACATTTTTTTGAAAATTCTACAAACATCCATTCTTCATTTTATTCCTTCTATCAAATTACATCATATTGTATTATTATCAGATAATCCAAGACATCATTTATATACATTGGATTTTACGCCAATTAATCAAACACATCATTCAACATTATTGAAAATGGTATTAGCACGAAATGTTCCCGCTGAAATTCGACTAAGATATATTATAACAAATATGGAAAATACTGATACAATTATCGAAAAATGGGATAATATGAATAAAGTACATTACGACATATCGTACCAACTAACTAAATCATTCTATAATAATATACAAAATAAAGAAATAAAAGATATTATAACCCAGTCGTTCAATTGGAAACCCTATATGAATTTATACAACCATAATTGCCAACATTTTAGTGATTATGTGAAAAATATTAGTTATTTGTAAGTATACAGCAATATACATAATATCAAAATATCATAATATTTTATTATATTTTGATATATTAGAGAATATGCCTTCAAAAAGTAAAAAAAACAATCAGTTTAGAAAAAATAGAAAAACACATAGAAAAAAACATAACAAATATACTCATTATGAAAATAAAAACAATAAAAACAATAAAAATAATAAAACCATCAAAAAGATGATTTGTAGTCCTGCTGTTAAAAAAACACCAGTAAAAAACAGTTGTTTACCAGAAGATATATTAATAACAATAAAAAATGAATATAATACTAATCATCCCGAAAACCCTATCAAAACCAATCATTTTACAGAAATTTGGAATGAATTAAAAAACAGACTTGATTGTAAAAAAGAAGATTGTTGGTTGAAAGAAATTGGCGATACAAAATTAAGAAAAGAAATTGATGAAATGATTTTCGCACCAGACCAACCGCCAGAATGGAAAAATAATCCGGACGAATGGTTATCAAATTACGATATTATTGATGTTCTCAAACAATATGAAAAAGATAATAAAAAATTCAAATTTATTGAGCCTACGCCAATCGATTTTGATGATACACCATCAGATATGTATGGTAGTTGTGTAACAGAAGAACTATGTAAGTTTGACTTGAAACAATATATCAAAAAGAGAAAAAACAAAATAGGAATTATATTTAATTTAGATAAACATAATGAAAGAGGTTCTCATTGGGTTTCATTATTTATTGATTTAGATGATAAATTTATATTATATTTTGATAGTGCAGCTGATATTATACAACCTGAAATTCAAGAATTGGTTGACCGTATTTTAAAACAGGCATCTGAATTAGGAATACATTTAGAATATGAAAAAGATAATGAACCATTTGAACATCAAATGGGTAATACCGAATGTGGTATGTATTCATTGTATTTTATAATTACTTTATTAACAAGTAAAACTGGTGAAGGAATAAAATTAAATGATTATAAAGAAAAAAAACAATATTTTAATAGTAATCGAATTCCTGATGAATTCGTATTCAAATATCGTAATATTTATTTTAATAGTGGTGGCGAAGAATAATGGAAATTGTAGATAATATTTCTCTTATAATTCTTTTATGTAGTTATATTATAATACTTTGATTTATTAATAAAAATGGAAAAAAAAATGGAAATTATAACAAATATTTACCCATATAAAATATCGAACGATAAAGTTACAATTGGTGATGTTACAATCGATGTAGTGAATAATATGTTATCACCATTCCAACAAGTAGATATGTTTTTAAGTAATCTATTTGCGGATACTGATAATAATAATATTACAAATAATATCAATACAGGAAAAAAAGATGAAAATAAAAAAGACTATAGTGAAACTGATAAAGTAATGTTATATACACCATATAAGAAGAAGCAAGCAATTACATCTTATGTAACAAATGTTAAAACTGGTGGAAAATCTAAATCAAAGAAAATGCGTCAAACAAAACATAGAAAACCAAAATAGAATATACCACTAAAATAAGTAAAATAATTATTATATAATATAACATAAATAATAATTATTATATATGTTATATGTCATTATTTATTCATAATAAAAATCAAGAATTACTATGGGGCGTTATTAATAAAACACAGTTATTTCAATTAGTATTTGCTTATAGTAAAAATAATGAACCTGAAATGTGGTTTAAAGCTCATATACAAAAATATTATCAACCCATACAAAATATTAATCTTAGTATTGAAGATTTAAATACTTGTAATCACGAAATTATAGCAATTATGTTGAATAATTTAAAATCATTTTCAGAAAATGTTGGGCAACAATCTCCAGAACAGCAGCAACAGCAACCAAATAAACCACAATATCAATATCAGCAAACACAACCACAACATCAATATCAACAAACACAACAACAATATCAACAAACACAACCACAATTACCACATAGCGTTGAGAATAAACAAGAATTATATAGCAGACAATTTAATGAAAGACAAAAAGAATATGAATTGATGAATGCCAAACCATCACCACCGGTTCCTGATATCAATGATAATATCAAAGATGAAGCTATATCGAATATGGATGAATTAATAAAATTACATATGCAACAACGAGAAGCCGAAATGAGACAATTTGCTACTTTACCAGTTGCACCACAACCAACTTTTGAAAATTCATTCCGACCTACTAATTTAAAAATAGCTGAAACAAATGAAAATATAAAGTTGATACCCGATGCTGTTATTAGTGATGCCGATAAACCAAGAAAAAATGTTTCTTGGTCTGATGATAATTCAAACGAGAAATTTTATCAAGACTTACATAAAGAATTTGATGAACTAAAAGGTGAGGTTCTCAATATTACTAATAATTTCAATAGTTTTCAAGAAGAAATGCGTATTTTTATGACATTTGTTATAAATAAGATGCAGGAACCACATCAAGAACAAAGACAAATACCAGAACAAATACTACAAACACAAATTAGTAATAACAATTCATTCATTGATAATACTAACGATTTTTTGAACTAATTCTAATAAATTATCTATACTATAGCACTATAGATAATTTTGCTCATACTGAGGCTCGAACTCAGGACCTTCGTGTTATAAGCACGATGTGCTAACCGACTGCACCATACGAGCGGTTATTGGGCTAATACTCTATACCCATATAATTATGTAATTATTTATTTAAGTGGTTTTATTAAATATTATTATATTCAATTAGCCAGCAAAATTGTTTATTGTATTCACGCGAATTTTCTAATTTCTGTTTGATTACATCATAAACACCTTTTTTCAAATACCATTTTCCATAACCATTTCTCACAATTAAATTGCATTTGTATAATATAGCGATATCAATCATTTCACCAAGACTGTAGTTTTTATCAAAACCTAATGGGTTCACTTCATTTTTTCCTCTATATATATCCCGATTTTCGTAAAGAGTAATCGATTTTATACTTGTTATATTCATTATATATAAATATTTATTATTTTTTATGTATATTTTCTTCATTTTACAATTTATAATTACATATAAAAGAATTTTATAACACAGACATTGTAAATTTACGAAGGAATAAAGAAGTTAAAATATATTCTATATTTATATAATTATGGATGGAAGTAAAAGAATAATGGTTACGTCAGGACAATATAAATTTCAAATAATAGATAATACATTGTTCTCAAGAGATAAAACTGAAATATATAGTCGTAGTTTCAAAATTGGAGGAAGTTATCCAGATTGTGTAAATATTTCAATCATATATGAAAATAATAAACCAGTAGATGCCTGCATGCCAATTTTATTAAGTGACACAGAGTGTTCATTTGATAGACCATTAGAAAAAGGAAATGGAGCAATTATTATTATAAATACATTATTAAATTATGTTTATAATCAATTACCAATGCTTACCCATATAAAATTTGATGATAAATCCAATATTGAATGTGCGAATGAAGAAGAATTGAAAAAAGGGTCAAGATTTACACCGTTGAAGAATTCAAATGGAACACCATTGAATTCTTCAACTAAGTTACCAGTTACGATTTCAAATGACGCTCCTATGGAGCGTCCCATTTTAAATCTTCACGGGTATAGAAAAAAAGGAACATATGTTAAACCTATGCCATTATACTACTTTTCTATATTATTTAATGGTCAAACATGGTATGAAAAACATTTCAATGCAAAACAAAAAGATGAAATTAGACATCAACAATATAGAGCAAAGGTTACTGAATTTTTATATTCACCAGAATTCAAAACCAATATGAAGTTTGATAGATTTGTTTCATTGTTTGATAAAAGAGAAGAAGAAATGACCGAATTATATCAATATTATAATAACGCAAATAATTTTAATGATTTTTTTCAATCTATACCAAAACCAGACCGTTGTAGATTAGTTGGGCCATGGATTGAACAATTTATGAAATTTATACTAAAAGATGTGTTTTATAATGAAAATTGGATAATTCATTTCCCTCTTAAAATGAATGGAGGAAATAACAAAACGCGAAATAAAAATAATAAAACAAAAAAATATTATTGTCCAAAAGGTATTATTACAAATAATTTTCAATCAAAAAATATTTGTATAACTCCAGAAGATATATAGAGAAGGCTGTTAATTATTCAAAAGTACATAACAATCATCGGATAATGTTTCTTGAATATCATACAACAACTCACATTTTTTTTTAATTTTATTTATTTCTATTTTGAGTTTTGTTCCATATTTATTATTAAACAACGCAGGTTTACACAATAAAGAATTTATAAAATTCGAAAGGTTGGCTATAAATTCTTTAATCATCAATAATTCATCATTGGTTAATTTTTTCATATGTTTTTTCGGCTTTATTTTGATTTGTTCTAATAAAAGCACAAAATATTCACTTTGACCATTTTCATTTATATGTACCGTATCATATTTCAATGCATAACAAACATCTGTTATCTGTATAGTTTTATTATTATAAAAAATAGAATTTATCTCTTTTGGATAATCGGATTGAATGATATCATCTAATATTGATTGTAAATCTATAAAGTCAATTTCTAAATTCTTGGTATAACTGTGCGATTTACCAAAACTATAAGACATTATAACATTGATAATAGAAGTAGTATAGACTAATTCACATAACTCTTTACCTATTATAAACCAATATTCGTCTTTTTTCTCTTGATTAGAATTTATATCTCCTTGTATGTATTCCATTACAAATGATAATATATATATATATATATAAATTTTATTTTTATATACATATTTTGCTTTTATTTACGAGAAAATATTGATATTTATATTAAATATTCACCGACCTTAATAATATCGTTATATAACTCGTTATATTCTTCGGTGTTTGGTTTCATTTTACGCAATTTTTCCATTTTTTCCAATACAGTTCCTTTATAATAAATATCATTTTTGAAAATATTGTGTAATTTTTCATTCTCAATAATCAATTTATATAATTTGTTTTTATTTTCCAAATCAGTATATCTTATTCTATTGGTAAGTGGATATAGAAAAGGCTTCACAATTGATATTGGATAATTGGCTATTACTAAGTTCATTTTATAATCCAATTCATTCATCAAATAATGTATACATTCATCGCGTAAAAAAGTATTTGTTTCATTTACAAATTGATAATGTGTATAATACCATAATAAACTATATGATAAATATAAATTGGATAAAATATCGGACATATTCCCTGAAATCATTTGTTTCGATTTAATTTTTCCACCCATTAATGCTATAAAGTTAGCCAATAAACTAAACTTAATAGTTGCTATATCTAATCGTTGTTGTGCCGAGTTTTTATTCAAGAATGGTAAAGTATTAATACTCGTAAGTGAAAGCATTTTACAATAATTTACAATAATACTTGAAATCAATTTATTTAAATTATTTTTGAAATCATTTATATTATTATCTTGAATACTTTGAAAAATTGGAAATATATATGGGTGACTTTTATTAAGACCTTGTCCAAATATAATAAGTCCACGAGTAAGTGTGTTAGAACCTTCTACTGTAATTCCTACTGGTGAAGAATTATAAAATTTAGTAAAAAAATTGTTTTCACCAATACAAATGCCACTTCCAGAATAAATATCCATTCCATGATTTAATATGTTTCGTGCTCGTTCTGTGGTTTGATGCTTCATAATAGCGGTAATAACCGACGGGGTTGAACCACTATCTAAAATATGATTTGTAAAATTTACCGAAGTATGTATAATCCAAGTATTCAGATACATATCAATGAATTTTTCGCTTACTGCTTCCATGTTTCCGATATTCATATTAAATTGTTTACGTATATTTATATAGTTCATAATAGAATGAGTTATAAATTTGGATGAGCCATTGGCTGTAGCTGGTAAACTTACGCCACGACCAACAGCAAGACACTCCATCAACATTTTCCATCCTTCTCCTATTTTATCTTCTCCACCAATTATTTGGTCGGCATCAATAAATATTGTTCCTTTGATAGTTCCATTTGGAAATCCCGCATTATTCGGATTATGATATGTAAGTTTTAGCAGTCCAGGTTGTGAATTTTCAACCAATGCTACTGAAATGCCTGATTTATTATTCTTCAATAATCCATTTGGGTCTTCTACATTAAAAGCTATACCGATAAGGTTTGATATAGGAGCTAATGTAATATACCTTTTATTCAAGGATATTTTTATTTTTATTTTTCCATCAATACATTCAACAATTCCTTTATCTATATCACCTACAGCATCACTACCATTATTCGGGCCAGTTAATCCAAAACACGGTATCATTGTTCCATCTGCTAATTTGGGTAAAAAATAATCTTTCTGTTGTTGTGTTCCATAATGTTGTAATAATTCGGCAGGACCAAGAGAGTTAGGCACCATTGTGGTTACTGCTAATGATGGATTATAAGATGATATTTTAGATAGAACCCTTGATTGAGAAGAAATAGGCAAACGGTTTCCATTATATTGTTTATCTATAATCATACTTAAAAACCCATTTTCTCCTAATTGTTTCATTAATTTATGAATATTTTTGTTTGGATAAATATTTTCACTACCAACAGCATTTAATAAATCATTTGTTTCGTCTTCCATATGTTCTCCCCACGTTTGTAAAATTGGTTTATATAATTTATTATAATCTACTTTCCCATTAAACAATTCTCTATCAATAGAAACGCCACCTGACTTAAGAGCTATAATTTCAGTTTCTGATATTTTTGGAATTATACTTTTTACTATCTTAAATGCTCGCTGATAAACCGAAAACATTTTATATTTTCTATATACAATAATTTTATATTATTTTTTCTGAAAAATGTTAAAAAGTCGGAAAAGAAACGCTGGAGGTTTTTGAAAATGGACATTTTACACCTTTTCTCATTGTAAACGCCCATTAATTATGTTTTATATCAAAATAAATTCCTTCATCTTGACCCTCATGTTTAGAACTAATAATAATATATTTATCATTTTCTTCAAAATTTTCTTCTTTATATTTGTTTATTCTTTTACAATCATAATGTTTATTTAAAGGTGCTTTTAATTTCATAATATATGGATATTCTTTCAATAAATCACACTCAAAAATGTAAAAAATATTATATTTGTTGTTTACACTTAATATTCTTTTGGCATCACTTCCGGTTGTAGAATAAGCAACCAACCCATGATGTTTACTTTCAAATAATACTATATGTTTTTTTAACATTATACTAAGTTAATAAATTACATATTTTTATATAATTTTCGTTGAATTATATAAATTTATCAGCATTTTATACCAGCGAAGATTTGAAACCACAACATTAGATGGTGCTATAGTTCAAACTGTATTATCAGTAGAAATATATATTAAATCAAAAATTATCGTGTAAAATGTATATTTCAAAAAAATCTTAAAAAATCGGAAAAGAATCGCTGGAGGTTTTTGAAAATGGACATTTTAAAAATGTCCAATTTTGAAAATCTGGAGGTAAATGTTTGGAAAAAAGTCATTTTACTCGATAATGCTTGAAATACCAATTTTTTAATTCAAAATTTGTTAGCACAAAAATTTATTTTTTAATGTTAAAATAATTTAAAAGATACTTTTTTATTTCCTAATATATATATAATGGAAATAAAAAAGTATAATAAAAATATTAAAAATTACATATGTAATTGTTGTCATTATAATACGAGTAAACTACAAGA
>Ga0136644_10000018_pt1 | contig 127300 bp, 153 predicted proteins | sample C_130820_EF_Meta_FD_94780 | JGI IMG/M metagenome (GOLD analysis project Ga0136644, IMG submission 94780) | Freshwater microbial communities from Lake Croche, Canada to study carbon cycling - C_130820_EF_MetaG (v2) (version 2) | ecosystem: Environmental > Aquatic > Freshwater > Lake | place...
TATGTTTATGGCTCCTGCAATAATGGTCGGGTCAGACATAATGTCTTCGGCCATTGAAAATTTAGGAAAGGCCGTTGGCACAGCAGTCAAAGAATCTGGACCAGGTTTTGAAACTCTAGTTACTGGGTTTGAAAGGCTTGCAAAAATAGCAGGCAATGGTTTGCTGCAGGCATCACTAGGCATAGATGCCCTAGGCAAGGTCTTTGCAGGTAATCTGTTTGGATCCACACAGGGCCTGTCAAAACTTGGCACGTTTTTTGAAATGCTTGCCAAAAACAAAGCCAATATCGAGTCAGGATCGCAGGCAATTAGAGTTCTTGGTAGATTGGACATTACTCGGGAGGGAGTCGAAGGAATTGAAGCACTGGGACGCATGTTCTCAAACAGTTATATCTGGGAAAAAGGACTAAGTTCGGCTGATACAAAAAATGTTGAAAAACTAGTGGCTTTGATGTCGGCCTTGGGAACTGATCAATCAGCATTGATCAGAGGTTCTATGTCATTGGCAATTCTTTCTTCTGTAAATATAAACAAGGAAACCGTTACTGGTCTGTCGACATTTGCAGAAATGTTTAACAACAGTTACTGGCTGGTTGGATCTGGTCTTGACAAGGCTGATCTTAAATTGGTAACCAAACTTGGAGAAATTTTTGGTTCATTGGGAAACCAAGCAGCCAATTTCAATGCTGGGGCAGCTGCTCTTGATGCTATTTTGCAACTAGATCTCACTGCTGAAAAAATCAAAGGTTTTTCAGCTCTGAGTGAGTTTTTCATGACCAGTCATATGATATGGAATTCAGACGTTGGTGATGTGAAACCAGAAAATATCAAAGCATTTGCCAACATCTTCGAAGCTCTGGGTGATGCACAGGTTGATATTGTACGCGGTGCATTGTCTATAGCAGCACTTACTTCGTTTGATTTTAGTGAAGAAAAAGCCAAAGGTCTGTCCGGGCTTGCATATATGTTTGAGAGCGGAACGCGCACAGGGCTCAATCATGTTGACATGGGCAACGTAGATGTATTTGGTCAAATCTTTAAAAAATTAGCAGATAACGGTGCAACAATTACTGCTGGATCCAATGTCTTAGATGCACTAAGCAGTGTTGATCTTTCTGAAGACAAAATAAAAGGCATAACTTTTCTAATCAATTTCTTCAGCAGTAGTATCAAACCAAATTTTGCCAGTATTGACAATTTTGTTCAAATTTTTACCAAACTTGGTGATGCTCAAGCCAGGATAATCAGTGGTTCTTTGTCATTGGTATCACTGAGCAGTATAAGTGTTAGTAAAGAACAAGTTGATGTCTTGACGCAAGTCATCAAAATATTAGACAGCGGCACAACAGGTAACAACATAGACGGACTCCTGAATATTTTTGATAAGTTTGCTAGTTCCAGTGCATTAATTATTGCTGGTGTTGACAGCATGAATTACATGGGTAATCTAGATCTCAACAGAATATCCAATATCATGGATCTCATAACAGCATTTACCGGCAGCAGCATGACTGGATTAAGTACGCCGGCGCCAGCAAGTAATATCAGACTGCCGAGATCAATTGCTGACAGCCAACAAGACCAACTTACGGATGTTGCAACACCACCGGTTACGCCAGTTGTCCCGGTCAGTGTATTAAATGATGCCACAGTGGAATATTATGCAAAAACCACTATGCAATTCAACAAGATGATAGAGGTTCTGGAAAGAATTGAATCAATATCCATTAAGGTCAAAGACAACATAAGTGACGCCAACGATGACATTGTTGATGCGGTCAAATCTATCAGCGGCACACTCTTTTAATCTTTCAAGACAAAGTCTGTTGGCCTTTAGGACAACAATGGCATTTATATTCACAACTCACCACTATATATGGTGGTAAATACTAGGGTATAATATTGGATGGGTATATTAAATGGCATCATGGAAAAAATACTTTTCAGCAGTACCGTCTCAGTCGCGTTTAAACCAACGACTGTCAGTTGAAAGCCAACGATCAGAAGGGGTCAATGCCAGTTCTGGGGCCAAATACTCAAGTTATTTGCCAGAAGTTTACAGTGGAGCGCCCAATCGTATCGAACGGTATGTTTCATATGAGCAAATGGATCTTGATTCTGAAATCAGCAAAGGTCTTGATGTTCTAGCAGATTATTCAGTGCAGAACTATGACATCAGAGACCAGCCATTCCAGGTGGTCTACAACGACAACATGACTGAAACTGAAATTGGCCTACTGAAAGACATGCTGAGACAGTGGTGTAAACTGAACCGTTGGCACCAACGACTGTGGCGGACATTTCGTAGCACATTGAAATATGGCGACCAAATTTTTGTTAGGGATCCAGAAACTTTCAAGTTGATTTGGATAGATCCGGCCAAAGTTGAAAAAATCATTGTCAACGAAGACAAAGGCAAAAGTGCACAGCAATATGTTATCAAAGATCTAGATCTCAACTTGACCACGCTGGTGGGCACCAACATGCTGATACACGATCAGTATAGTTTTCCGGGTGGTTATCCACGCAGCAGCAATCCTGCGGCTGGTGCAGGCACTATCAATTATGGCACACCCAGTAGCCCTGGCAGCCGCACCAGCAGATTCAACATACAGCCAAACGAGTTGGCAGTTGATGCTGCACATGTTGTGCATCTCAGTCTCAGTGAGGGTATGGATAGTCAGTGGCCGTTTGGAACCAGCATATTGGAAAGTATTTACAAGGTCTACAAACAAAAGGACCTATTGGAAGACTGCATATTGATATATCGTGTGGTTCGCGCACCAGAACGCAGAGTTTTCTACATTGACACAGGCAGCCTGAGTGGTCCAAGAGCACAGCAGGTAATAGAACGCATGAAAAATGAAATCTATCAACGACGTATACCAAACCGTACTGGCGGAGGTCAGTGTCTTGATTTAGATACCGTTATTCCACTTCTTGATGGCAGATCTGTGACATTATCTAAATTAATTAGCGAATTTAATAATGGAAAAACAAATTGGGTTTATTCAGTTGATGTTAAAACTGGCGGTATTGTACCTGGTTTGATTTCTTGGGCAGGTATCACACGTAAAAATACTCAAGTTATCAAATTGACATTAGATAATGGCGAAATGTTGATTGTTACACCAGATCATAAGATTCCAATATTAGGAAAAGGCAATATTCAAGCCAAAGATATTGAGATAAATCGAGACAGTTTGATTAGTTTTAATACTAGAACTAGATCAATAACCAACAATAACAGTCATGCAGATCCTCAATATCATCAGATATTTGATCATGGTACAAAAGATTGGATATTTACTCATCGTATGGCTGCAAATTATTTCAAATCAATTGGGTTACAGAACGAGTTAATATATGACCGACCAGTTGTTGATGGTATCTCAGTAAACACTATGCTACCATCACTTGGTTATTCTTGGTTGGCAGATTTTAAAAATAAAGCGTTAAATTTTAATCACAAAGTTGTTGCTATAGAATGGTTGGACGACAACAGGGATACCGGTACTATAACCGTTGATGGTAAAGAAATTTATCATGATTTTCATAATTTTGCAACCAACTCGGGGGTGTTTGTTTGTAACAGTATACTTGACGCAGCCTACAGTCCCATTGCTATCAACGAGGATTTCTTCTTGGCCCAGAACAGTGAGGGCAAAGGGACTAGAATTGAAACACTACCCGGCGGTGAAAATCTTGGCCAGATTGACGATTTAAAATACTTCAATAACAAAATGATACGTGGTCTAGGTATCCCCAGTTCATATCTACCAACTGGCCCAGAAGATGGTACCACTGCCTATACTGACGGCAAGGTGGGTACAGCATATGTCCAAGAATTTCGTTTTGCCAAAGTCTGTCAACGATTACAGAATCTAATGACTCCTATTCTAGACAAAGAGTTCAAGATGTTTGTCAAATCTCGTGGTATTGAGATATCCAGCGACGAATTTGATCTAAAGATGTGGGAACCGCAAAGTTTCTCTCAATATAGGCAAATGGCGCTGGATTCTGAACAGATTGGTGTGTTCAGCAGTCTTATCCAGACAGATGCTGCCAAATATATCAGCAAGCGTTTTGCTTTGAAACGTTATCTCAACTGGACTGATGAGGATATATTGGAAAACGAACGGCAGTGGAAGGAAGAAAATGCCAAGAAGGTGACTGACAAAATAGGTGTAAAGATAGGTGCTGATACTAAACCTGGTCTCAACAGTGTTGGTATCAGACCCAATTCTGATACCGCAGCGGAACCAGAACCCAGTGCAGATGGTGAAAATGCGCCGGATGACTCTACAACAGCATAAATATACCAGAGGAACCACATGAACGCCAACGAAATTGACCCCAGTTATCGCGATATAAATCAGGATAGGCTCATGCAGCGCCAGACTACTGATAGTCGCAAACCAACAATAACCCTGACTGTGCTTAATAAATTGAAAAAGATGAGAGCCGCCAAGGACCTAGAGGAACTCATGAGGGGCGACTTCTTAGAAATCATCTATTCAGACCAAGCTGCAGATAGCGGAGGCATTTAATGCCCTATAACATCAACAACTATTGTGGCAGTTTTCTAGTCAGTGTACAAAACAGTACGATCTGTACAACCAGCACCAGTCTTGGTCTAATAGGACAAAATTCGGTAAATTTTGGTCTGGCTTTGAATGAAAATTTTGTCTATCTTCTGCAGAATTTCAGCAGCAGCACACCGCCAGCCAGTCCAATACAGGGACAGATCTGGTACAACAATGTAACAGCGGTTATGAATTACTACGATGGTCAGCAATGGCATGTTTTGAGTCCACCGTTTGATGGAGATGCAGGTACCGCACAGGTATTGATCACCGCAGTGAATCCTCAGGTAGAAGTCACTGTGATTTTTTCAGCAGGATTGATTGTCAGTGCAGTCAGTCATTTTGCCCTGAGTCCTGCCAGTCTACCATTGTATGCGCAGATAGGCGATATCAATTTTCCGTTCCAGTCTAGATTTCCATCGGGTATCAGTCCAGGCATTACTCTGGCTACAGATTCACATGGTTACAAGTTTGCAGGCACAGCTACAAGTGCAAACGTTTTGGCCACAGGTCGGTGCATCACTCTGCAGGGATCTGTCACAGGCAATGTAACATTCAACGGCAGTAACAATGTGGTATTAAATACCACATTGATAAATGCTTTGAATGGTTCCGTAATTGCCAATTCCAGTGTTACATCACTACCAAATTGGTTTACCAATGTCTATGTAAATTCAAACGGTGTGGTTTCTGACGCAACAGCATTGATCGATAAAGATGTCTACAATGCACTGGGCTATACTCCGGCCAGTATCATATTGTTCAACGGTGATGTACATGGTAATACCGTCAGCAATGGCACCACCTGGACTGGCAATATTTTTATCAACAATCAGGCAAATATCACACCGGGCTATTACAGCAACATCTATGTAGGACAAAATGGCCTGGTGGTAGCTGCCAACAACAACAATGCAGTACCACTACAGGGCATAATACTATGGGCCAATCCGGGACTGCTGCCAACCGGTTGGGCTCTGTGCAACGGACAGACGATAACATTGCCCAACGGACAGACACTAATTACTCCCGACATTCCCGGAATTAATGGAACTGTATATATCATCAATATAGGGATCTAGTTTTTCCTAAAATCTACATTTTTTACCGTTGATAAACAGCGATATAGCCGTTCGTCTTAAATAAATGCGAGTCTGTCTTACACCAATTTAACAAGGAGCGTGAAATGACTAGTAATCCAAAGTTGTCAAAGGTTCTTGAATATCTCATCAAGAATGACGAAGACAAAGCCAAAGAACTTCTACACCAAGTATTTATTGAAAAGGCCCGTGCAATTCATGAAGAAATGATGGGACACGACGACATGGAAGAAGACATGATCGGCGGTTCTGGCGACATGGGCAAGGATTTTAGACACAGTGTGAATGCTCGTCGCAAGACACGTGATCAATATGCCGACGACATCAACTCAGATCTAAAACACATGCATGACGAAATTGATTTTGAAGAGACCATAAACGAAGACAGCATGATGGAGTGCGAAGTCAACGGCCGTCCAGTGGCTATAGAAACCATTGAAGTCGACAGCGACACCGGCAGCGACGAAGTCTATGCTGCCTACGCAGAGTTTGAGGATGGTCAACCACTGAGCATGGCAGAACTTGATCGACTCACTGACAAGTATGCTGATGAACTCATGAGCATGTCCCGCAAGAAAATGTTCGAAGGCGATGACATGGAACTGGACATTGAAGACAGTGACGAAGACCATGACGAAGACCATGACGACGACGGTGACGAAGACCATGAAGATCATGAGAGAATCATGAACAAGATGGGCGATCTTCAAACTGCACTGGCCGAGCTCAAATCTGAGTTTGAAAAACTAGAAGCCCAAGAGCACGGCGACGACGAAGAAGAAGAAGCAGACGAAAGTTGGGAAATGGACGACGAGTTCGATGACATTGCTGAAAGTCTTGATCTTGAAGTTGTAGTCAAAGATATGGAAAAAACCATTCCTGCCAAAGACGTTGGTGCAGCATCCAGCGGCATGAGCGACGGCAACATGGCTCGCAGTCCAACACCTCCAACTCAGACCACACGTTTTGGAGCCAAACCGGTTGAAATTGGTGCAGGTCCAGATCATCGCGGATATGATCGTGAGCCTGCTCCCAAGAGCAACATGGATGCCATGAAGATAGCTGATCCAGATATGGGTGCTGATAATCGTCGCAAGACTTTTGAAAAAGGCATGTCAAAGATGGACAAGCAGGGCAACAAGCCCGATGCAGCGCTCAACAAGACTGCAAAGGAATTTGGTGCTGATACAGTTGGCAAGATGAGCCCCCTCAGCAAAGGCGGCGACAATCTCAAGTAACTGCCGGCTATGCCAGGGAGAAATCACCTCCCTGGCATTTTTTGCAATTCTAGACGCTTAAACGTCAGTAAATGCAAGAAGTCGTTAAATAAAACTGCGCGCCAATCAAGGTAATAATGGAATGACCAAACACAACATACTGATCGAGCACTTGAACTATGATTCAGCTAGAGCCGAGGTCATCATGGAAGACGCTGTCAACCAAGGCGGTGTCAAAAATGTCTACATGAAGGGCATCTTCATCCAAGGTGACCTTCGCAACCACAATGGTCGTGTGTATCCAATACATGAAATACGCAAGGCTGTTGAAAATATCAAAGAATCCATTACCAAAGATTCTGGTGTGTTGGGTGAATGCGACCACCCACAAGAACTACAGATTCACCTAGATCGCGTAAGCCACAAAATTACCGATATGTGGATGGATGGGCCCAATGGATATGGCAAGTTGCAGATCTTGCCAACACCCTGCGGCAACATCGTAAAAACGCTGCTGGACTGCGGGATCAAGCTGGGTGTCAGCTCTCGCGGATCTGGCAATGTTGATGACAACGGTCGAGTGTCAGATTTTGACATGTTGACAGTTGATATAGTGGCAAAGCCAAGTGCGCCTAATGCTTATCCCACACCTATGTATGAGGCAATCATGAACCGCAAACATGGCTACAAGATTCATGAACTGGCCGAAAGCATGCGACATGATTCAGTGGCACAACAGCACCTGAAGAAGATCCTGCTGGGCTGGGTCGATGAATTGAAACTTTATTAAGGAGTAGTGTCCTATGGAAAAGGAAATAAAAGACCTCCTGGAAAATGAAGTACTTGGCAATGATGTCAAGACCGCACTCCAAGAGGCCTTTAACAACAAGGTCAAAGCAGCGGAGCAAAAACTCCAGGAAGACTATGCCGTTCGCTATAACAACGACAAAGCACAGCTTGTTGAAGCCATGGACATGATGCTGAGTGATGCTATTCGCGCTGAATTGAGTGAGTTTGCAGAAGATCGTTCTGCACTGATTCGTCAGCGTGCCAAAACGAGTAAGGCAATCCAAGAAGCCAAACAGCACTACAAGACCAAGATGAACGAACATGCAAAGATGTTGAATTCATTTGTGGCCAAGCAGCTGAAAAGTGAAATTGCAGAATTCGTTGAGGATCGCAAGACCCTCACCGCACAGCGTCGTGAACTGGCAGAAGAACTGCGCACCATCAAGGAAAGCAGCCAGCGTGAGATGTCATCTCGCGTCAACAAGTTGGAAGGATTCGTTCTCAAGCAGCTCAGCGAAGAAATCGCAGAGTTCCATGCTGATAAAAAGGCATTGATTGAGCAACGTGTAAAACTTGCTCAAGAAGGCAAGAAAAAGATCTCTGAAGCACAGAACAAGTTTATCAATCGCGCTGCCAAGGCCGTAGACAAGACCTTGAACGAAGTGATCAAAACTGAACTGGTGCAGTGGAGAGACGACATCAAGGTTGCTCGTCAGAACAACTTTGGACGCCGGATCTTTGAAGCAGTGGCTGCCGAATATATGGCCAGTTATCTGTCAGAAGGCAGCGAAGTAAAGAAGCTGAACCGTCAGCTTCAGGAGCAGAAAGCAGAATTGGCTATGGCTCAGTCCAAGATCAACGAGCAGACAAAGCTCGTAGAATCAGCCAATGCACGGGCACGTTCTGCTCAAGATCGCATACTACGAGAAGAGACTCTAAAGGATCTACTTTCTCCGTTGTCACGCGATAAAAAAGCCGTGATGGAAGACATGTTGAGAGAAATCAAAACAGCGAATCTAAAGGAAGCCTTTAATCGCTATCTACCAGCACTGGTCAACGGTACACCAAGTTCTCAGGGCAAGGTCAACCTTGCTGAGAACGCAACCCCAAAAAATGTCGCTGTAACTGGTGACAGACTAAACAACAACAAACTCGCCCAAGCAGTGCAAGCAGAATCTCGAGACGAACACAGCGATCTCGGCATGATACTTCACCTCGCCGGTATAAAGCATTAAGGAGCTATAAAATGAGTAAGAACCTTTTCGAAACACATTGGACGGCTACCAAGACCGCCCTCTGCGAAGGTCTAACCGGCAATCGCAAGAAGGTCATGGAAGTCGTGCTTGAGAACACACGCAAGGACCTACAGGCCAAAAGTGGAATACTGTTTGAAAGTGCAACACCAGGTGCTACCAGCGCTGGCAACGTGGCCACTCTCAACAAGGTGATCCTCCCAGTGATCCGTCGTGTGATGCCCACAGTGATTGCCAACGAAATCATTGGCGTGCAGCCAATGAGTGGTCCAGTTGGACAGATTCACACACTGCGCGTACGCTATGCTGACACATTTGGTACCCCAACTCCAGTGGTTGCTGGTAGCGAAGCACTCAGCCCATTTGATATTGCACGTTTCTATTCTGGCAACGGCAACAGCACCTATCCCGCTGCTGCACCAGTCAGCGTGCTGGAAGGAACTGCTGGTAAGCGTTTGAACATCCAGATTCTCAAGGAAACAGTTGAAGCCAAGACACGCAAGTTGTCAGCTCGTTGGACCTTTGAGGCTGCACAGGATGCACAGGCTCAGCAGGGCATTGACATTGAAGCAGAAATCATGGCTGCGTTGGCTCAGGAAATAACCGCAGAAATCGACCAGGAAATTCTGGTTAGCCTGCGCACATTGGCTGGTACAACACTGACCTACGATCAGGGTGCTGTTTCCGGTACTGCTACCTATGTTGGTGATGAGCATGCTGCTCTTGCAGTGCTGATCAACCGTGGTGCAAACTTGATCGCTGCACGTACACGCCGTGGTGCTGGTAACTGGGTTGTGGTTAGCCCAACCGCTCTTACCATTCTGCAGAGTGCTACAACTTCAGCGTTCGCTCGTACCACAGAAGGCACCTTCGAAGCACCAACCAATACCAAGTTCGTTGGTACACTGAACAACAGCATGCGCGTGTATGTTGACCAGTATGCTGCTGATGACACCAACGTGCTGGTTGGCTACAAGGGGCCCGGCGAAATCGATGCGGCTGCGTATTATTGCCCGTATGTTCCGCTGACAAGCTCAGGCGTGATCATTGATCCTTCCACTTTTGAACCAGTGGTCAGCTTTATGACACGTTATGGTTATCTTGAGCTAAACAACACTGCGTCAAGCCTTGGCAACGCAGCTGATTATTTGGCTGGTATCGGGATAAATACTGCCCATTTGAAATTTTTATGAATCCTTTGTTTTCAATGGGTTACAAGGTCCATTGAAAACAAATTTCATAAAACTAAACAAGTCAACCCCGGGGTTAATCCCGGGGTTTTCTTTTGAAGATGTCACAACAGTATTCTTCCAAATAATTGTTTGTCAAATCCCTGTCTATCAGGGGTTCAAGGAATCTCGTTCATGTTCATGTTGGATCCCATCAAATGTTTCTCTTTTTCAAGGGTGAAAAACAGCTCTCTTATTTCGTCGATGTTGGAGACCAGTGATTCCGGATTGACATGTTGATCAGCAGTTGTGACCTCAAGGGATTCTTGCATCCCCGGCAGGTGTCCAGTTATGGCATCCTCAAATGGAACCAACACACCCCTGCCGCTTGCGACCAACCAGTCCTGCATGGCACTGACCTGCTGTAGTTTCCAATATTGGTATGAAAACATCGCACCATCGATGTTGATTATCGAGCTATGAGTTTCTCCGTCTGGATTTCTGTTGTACCATACCAGCATCCTGCTGATCAGTTGATCCCAGTTGTTTCGGCGTGGACACAGCCAGAAATGATCTCGATATTGCCACATCATCATCGGAAAAAGGCTGACATTTTCGTGCCAGAGGGTGATGACGTATTTACGATGGGATGTGTTGATCGATGAATGCCGACGCATGGTTTCAAGAAGATGCCGATATCCCTGGCGGCCTGGATTTTCCATGTTTTTTAGATATCGCGTTTGTTGATCGTCGGCTGCCATGCGCACCGTTTGTGCCCCTTCCATACGGCTGGTCCATGTATCATACCATTCACCGTGTGAATGATAGCCTTTTTGTTTCAGGAATGACGCTATCAGCTTGCTAGCACATCGCGGATATCCAAATATCACCATGCGATGGTGATCCATAAGATTGAAGACTTTTACCATCTCAAATAGTTTCACCATCGTGGATATTGTATCATGTGAATACACATATGGTCAAGTGAATACCAGCATGAGGAAACTGGCATTTATTATTCATGCTCTTGGTTAGATACAGCAATATTGACCATTTCACCAAGCCCTTCTTGATAAATAATTTTATGAACATAAGATCAATCATCACGATTTTGGAAACCATCGAGTCATCAGAAGAAACCCATCATGGTGACGAATTTTACAAAGCCTATGGCAATCTTCCTTGGCCAGAAGACTCTGAACTATTGGAAGCAGAATATCACGGACACAAGGTACCACTTGGCAAGCCCATGCGAGGGGATATCAAGAAATTCAAAGTCTATTTGAAAAAAGGCGATCGTGTGGTCAAGGTCAACTTTGGCGATCCCAACATGCGCATTCGACGAAGCAATCCTAAGGCACGCAAGAGTTTTCGAGCAAGACATCACTGTGAAAATCCGGGATCTCGATACAAAGCTCGTTATTGGTCATGTCGTAATTGGTAACCATGCAGCTCTAAGTTTTTTCTATTACGGCTAGTATATCATCCACAGTATTGGCTATCAAATGATTGGCCATAACATGATCATATGCAGCTGCTACTGGAAAATCTAGAGTGTCCCATTTTTTCAGCAGATAGGCAAATTCTCCATTGGTTTGATAGGTTTTGCCATAGTCCTGCAGGAGAGCAGCTCCTGCTATCCTTCGTGCTATCCACGGTGTGCGGTTCAGCATGGCTTCTAACAACACAAGACCAAAACCTTCTGTATAACTGTGCATGATCACACAGTCGGCTTCGCTCATAGCACTGAGTACGTCTGATCTATCATCCAACAGCAGGGGCAAAACTGCTGCACTGGGTTCTGGCATGAGGTTCATGCGGTTGTCATAACCAGTAGTGACCAACACAGCATTGGGCATGCGCGTTATAGTCCAAAGCCTCGCCAGTTCCTGCATGGCCTTATTGGGCCAATAGCCGCCGCAACTCAAGAACATTCTGGTATTGATGCCATGCCTAGCTTTGAAACCTGGTCGCCCTAGACAGTCTCCGGCAGTGACACCATGCCGGATCCTTACTGCTTTGTGACCAACGCCGTGTAGGGCACAATGATCCCAGTCTTGTGCAGTGCTGCAGCCCAGCCAATCACAATCCTGTAGAGCCTGTAGACACACTGCACTTTGGCTGGGCAATACCAACAGCCATAACACGGGGCTGGCAATCACCGTGGCGTTGCTCAGCACAAAGTCCTGCACAGACACGTCACCGCCATGCACTATGATCAGATCCCAGGGCTGCATCAAAATATTAGGGTTATTTGACACCACAACACCATTCATGTCCCCTCGATGCTCTCCTGCAAACACTGCCACAGCGTGACCACGTCGCAGACATTCTTCTGCCATGCTCTGTGTGTAGATTTCACTGCCTCCTGGATAGCCGTATCTATGCACTACAAACAACAACTTCATAGCCATTTGGTCTCCGTTCTATCTATGTCATACCAAAAATTACCCCAGGTGCCCATTCCGGCAAGACTGCCGATCTTGATGCCGGCAGTCTGCCAGCACTTGGTCTGTATGATCTCTGGTATGCGTACATGGTGTAGTAGGCCCTGCGCTGTCCACTCCTGTGCTTGACCTCGCAGTTGCCAAAATGTTAGATTAGCTCTATCGATAGCCGCCGTGGGCCCAAGATAAAAATTATCAACCATTCGGGGCTGAGCTGTGTGATCGTCTATTACTGGATTCCAACCTTGATTAGAACACAGCACAGCATCTAGGTCTATGGCTCGCTGACACTGTTCAACCGTGAGTTTTTCAAAGAATACACAGTCACTGCGAGCCTGTATCACTAGATCGTATGACACACTCTGCTGCTGCTGATAGACCTGCCGCAGTTGGTTTACTCGATAGAATTTGTAACTCATACTGGGCATATTTTTATGCACATTAAATGTAAACAAATCGTCAAAATATGGTTTTATAGTGTAGTGGTTTTCAATTTCAGTGAGGCATGGTCGCAACACCTGTTGATACACTGGCAGAGTGGTTGGCCGTTCTGGCTGCCAGAAACTGAAAAACACATCTGGCTGCAGCGGTTCTATTATGGCTCCTACTAGACTGTTGAGACTGGCTTCTGTGAATCTCAGCCTTCCGCTGATCTGCAGTGCTATCTTCACAGTGGCACCCTGCTGAACATACAGTTGGTACCGCAGGTACCAAACAGTGACCTGTGCAGGACGATTTTCACCATACGAACCTCTTGCTGTGACAGTGTACAATAGACCGCAGTTCATCGTCAAAGTTTTTGGTATTGCACCAGCCCAGCGCCCGCAACTTGCTGTCGTTGATACTGTATCTCACGTCTTGACCAGGTCTTTGCACGGAAAAATCCACATGATCTTCAATGGCATCGCGGTTAATGCCCATGCAGTCCAAGATCTTTGTTAATATATTGATGTTGCTGTCCTCATAGTTGCCCGAAATGTTATAGATCTCATTTAGAACTTGAAGATCAATCAGCCGTATCACAGCAGCAGCCGTGTCCTCTGCATGCAGCCATGTTCTGCGGGGTGTTCCACGTTGGTGAAGTGGCACTTTCTTGCCCAGGGCAAGATACTGTATGGTTTTAGGTATGAACTTTTCTATGTATTGACCTATACCATAGTTGTTGCTGGGGCGCACAATAACATAAGGTATGCCGTAGGTCCTATGCCAAGCCATGACCAGCAGGTCTGCAGCTGATTTGGTAGCAGCATAGGGGTTACTGGGCTTCATCAACTGTGTTTCATCGAAACTGCCAACGTCACTGTCGCCGTATACTTCGTCTGTGGAAAAATGCAGCAGTGTGGGCATGCGAAACCTATGTTTGGTCTGTATCAACCTCAGGAGATTGTGAACACCATCGATATTGCTGCGTATGAATTCACTGCTGTTGGCAATGCTGTTGTCTACATGTGTTTCAGCAGCAGTGTTGATTATGTAATCGCAGTCATAGAGCATGTTGAGGTCATTGATGTTTTTCTCACAAAACTTAAAGTTTTCAAAGGCACCAAACTCCAACAACAGGCTGCGGTCTGCAGCATAGGTGCAACTGTCTACACCCAGCACTTTCCAGCCGCGGACAAGACAGGCACGAGTGATATAACTGCCAATAAATCCTAGACAACCCGTTATGTAGACCACTTTGATTGTCATATCTTCCTCGTGAGGTTGAGATAGGCCGGACTGGGGCTGAACAGAAATTCTGACCATTGCTGCTGTAGATCTCGTATGGTAGCTGGCTTAAAGATCTTGATATTGGGCAATGCTGACAATACCGCACTGTCATCATGCGCCCAGTGACTGATACCATCGTGGCTGTAGTCACGATCTCTGCCACTGCCAATCAGTTTCACAGGTATTTTTTCGTAGTTGACATAGTTTCTAAGAAATTCAAAAGGCCGATACAGTAGGAAAGAACTCATACTGTAGCAAACTGCAGTTTTGCCGGCAGTGGCTAGACCGATACCAGCACCGATCATCAGTTGTTCGGCTGCTCCCACATTCCAGAACCTCATTGGATAGGTATCGCGTATGCTGTCCAACAGGCCAAATCCAAGATCGGCGGTCAGTACTACAATATCGCTGTGGTCAGCCATGCTGTTCCACAGCAGGTCCATGCATTCTTTTCTCACAGGGTTTGGTACTCCTCGTTGGTCATGACCTTGTAGTGTGTCAACAGTCCTTGAGCAAACCCCAAGTCTGTAGGTAGCGAAATCCTCAACTGTATGCTGGGCAGAAATGCAGTTAACCTTGACACGAGATAATCCACGTCAAGATACTCATATGCACTTTGACCATTGATATTAACATAGACCCTGAGGTTGTCCAGCCCAGCAGTGTGAATAAATCTCAGGCTTTCCCAGATACTGCCTTCTGCTGCTTCGCCGTCGGATATAATGCACCAAACATTTTTACTGCGATCAGCTAGAGCATGGCCAACTGCTATAGGTAGGCCACTGCCAAGGCTGCCTGTGCTGCAATACAAATGGTTCTCTGGATCTCTACTGGGGTGTATGCCGTGTTTGTGCAGCAGCATCAGAGGATCAATGCCATAACGCCACTCCAACTCGCAGTAAAGTGCTAGGCCTGCATGGCCGTTGCTCAATATAAAAATCTCGTCTTCTTGCTTTTGATCATAAATCTCATGTATGATGGGCCATGTGCTGAGAACGCTGCTGAGATGACTTAGTTTTTCTTGGTAGGTAATGTCGATTATGCGTCGTTGTATTGAGTGCATTTTTAAACCTTGTAAGCATAAAGTGCGTCGTAGCGATGTGGGAAGGCAGTGTAACCGTTGTTGAACAGTATACGCATCAAATGGTCACGATTGCGATTTAGACTGACTTCTGGCCGCAATGCAGAGTCTGTGGCATGTACTTCTATGCTCCATACTCGCACGCGATCTTTCACTGCTGAAATGGTTTCATCAGTCAGTGCTGACATTTCCGACCCTTCAATATCGCACTTGACAAAATCAACTGTGTTGGTGCCCATTTCATCTATGATGCTGTGCAGGGTTCTACCCTGGACCATGACTTTGGTGCCGTATTGGTTCACTGTGCTGTTCATGGTGCTGTTGTTGTTGCTGATCCAAAATGGTATCAGTTCATTGGTATTGTGCAGTGCTGCATTGACAGGACAGATGTTGGCATAGTCTTTGGTCATGGCCTGTAATATGTCAAAATGTCCCGGTGTTGGCTCCAGGGTCCACACCACCTTGGCCTTGGGCTGTATATAGAGTGAAAACAGACCGATGTTACCGCCTATATCCAACACAGTGAGATTGTCCCAGCCATGGAAAAATTCATCGTAGAACCGATCCTTGTTGAACATGTCCAACACTACATCTGCGTAATTGGCTGGATCCGCAAAATGATTGATGATTTTTGGATCATCAGTGGAAATATTCACAATGGTGCTCGCGGCAGTCAGTAGCTGTCTATGCAGTGTCATGGTTGTTCCTTGAGATATTTTGCTGTGTCTAGGAAATCTCTGATACCAGATTCTAGATCATATGTGCACTCAAATCCATATGCAGATTGTGCATAGGCACAATCACATTGCCAGCATTCAGTTTCAAATGCCTTGGCCATGCCGGGTACATGGGTCACAGGGGCTATTCGGCCTGTGACCTGCTGAAATTTCTCCAGCACTGCTAGGTTGCTGTATTGTTGTCCGGAACCAAAGTTAACTATGTCGCCCGGTCTATGGCCAGTGTCATTGATCAATATATCAAGGCCTCTGACAAAATCATCAATATAGATAAAGTCATGCTGTCCGTCAAACAGTGTCATTGGTTGATCAAGATTGAATGCACGCCACAGTCTTGGAAACAGTCGATGTGGTTTTTCATAGCGCCCGTAGACACTGTAGGGGCGTGCAATTTTCACATTTAAATCCCAGGTTCTAGCATAGCCTTGGCACAACAGGGTGGCCATGCCTTTGGTGGCCTGGTACATGTCAACCGGATTGATTCTATCAGTTTCTGCGCTGGGGCCGGACCTTGGACCGTATTCGGAACTGGACCCAATGTGTATCATCTTGGTCCAAGGCCTTGATTTTACATAATCTAGGCAGGTTTTGGTCAGGTCAAGATTGGCCTGCCACATCAGCGCGGGTTGATAGATTTCAGCAGCACAGTGTATCACCAGATCTGGATTGGCTATCAACAGTTGTTCAAACAGATCCAAATGTCGATTCCAGGCCGTGACTTGGTGGTTTTTCCAGTGTTCTGTGAGATTCCGGCCTATGAATCCGCTGGCACCTGTAATGAATATCTTCATGTTAACTAGACTATCACTTCTGGCAATATTTGATTGAACAGCGACATACGCACATGCAACGGGTGATCTGGACAGTGTATGAGAAAATCTCCCTTGTGCCATTGACCACTGAAACCCAGTGCATCAAGATTGTTTCTAGCCCCTTTGTTGCGATACAGCGGATAGTGATAGGCATTGAGATATCTCTGAGGCACAATCTTGATTAGATCTCGATAGTTTTGATAACTTTCCATGACCACACCCTGTTCAAAAAAGGGATGGCGACTGTAGTCCTGCTGCTTTTGCATGATCATCTCAAGCCAGGCTCTAGCACGCGGAGTTTTGCGTATGACAAAACTGTCGATTTGGATACCATTGAAATCTGTGGCCATGGTCACATCAAAACCATCATAGACAAACTCTGTTAGCGGTATGTGCCAGTTGGTGATCATGGTGTCAGTGCCGCTGAAATGCAGCAGTTCATAGTCACTGTGGTTGAATATTTCCAAACACCATGCAATCTTTTCCCACCCAATGATGGGCTGTGAAAAGCCTGTGGTCTTGGCCAATGCGCCGTAGCCCATTTTAGCAGCATACATCACACGGTTTTGATGCCAGGTGAGATCAGCCATGATCTTGTAGTTGTCGTCGTGTGTGGTTACCACCGCTGCTTTCATTGTGCTGCTCCTGTGTGCTGCTGCCACATTTTGAGATGTTGTTTCAAAAGAATGTTTTCCTGAAGATCTTCTCTGTTGCCTAGGAATTTATCGCGTTGATAACTCCAATTGGTGTTCATGGCAAAATAATGACCAAATGTAATTTCTTTGGTTTTGGCATGCGGGCCGTAGGTCTTGTGGAGATGCCATTGATAGTTCATGTTGCGTTGCGGATTCAACAGCCACTTGACACCAATGCCGCGACCATTGCCGTTGGTGGTATGCCAGTATTGACCAAAATGCCGTTGTTGCTGTGGGATATCGGCGGCGACAACACCTGAAACGCTGTCGATGGGTTCTATCCAAACACCATCATACAGCAGCACAGAATGTTGGCCTGTAGCACAATAATCGGCCACACCGTTGAGATTGCTGTTGTTGATCAACAGCAATTCGTCTGTGTCTGCATTAATGGCCAATCTAGCACAGTGTAGATACCTCCATTTAGCATGTTCCAACATCACATACTGACTGAAGTCACTGTCCCAGGGTAGATAGTGTCCCTGACGTCCTTCCCAGGCCCAGTCGCCGCCGCCCATAACACCAAATGGTACGTCGTAATCCACAACTTTGATCACCATGTCGGAACGTTGCAGAGCCGCATGCAATTGATCACTTGTATAGAGCCTACTGCGGTTGTTGTAAATCAAAATACCTTCTATGTTATGAACCCTGTTGTGGTAGTCTATCCACTGCTGAAGCCAGCTCACTGGATGGTCTTGGCTGATAGTGACCATGACCTTGAGATTGTTGAAATCTGCTGTTGCATGATTGACCTGAAATGTATAACGGCCAAACGGAGTTTCAAGATGAAATTCATTCATCCAGTTTTCTGTGTCTAACCGGATGACCTGAGTCCTGTCCATAGCACTGAATCGCCATGTCATGACTCGGCGGTTTTGATCTAAAAACCTGCAGGTGCTGTTGAGCCACTGGACTGACTCGTATAATGGAGGTCCTATCAGCAGTATGGTATTGGCATTGACCTGTACAGCATCGTTCCAGAATGTGTCATAATCATAGTTTGTGTGAAAATCCAACACCTGTAGATCAACTGGGCGAACTGGTTGCCGACGAAATCCCCACTGAGGTTGGTAGGTGAACCTGTTCATCTGTTCAGACATCTTTGATTCCATATTTTGTTTTGATATGTCGCATGGTCATGTGATAGCCCATTTCATTGGCCACATCGTCATTGAACGGGATTTCACCTTGCCAGCGGAATTTGTTCAAATTGCGATGGTTGAACAATTCTCGGCCTTGACGATCGCGTTGTACCATTACTGTGCCCCCACCATACTTGTGCCAAGGGTTCGGCACACCTTTGTGAAATGGCCCATATGGCATGAAACCATAGGGTACCTCAGTATCAGCATGGTAGTTGTGTTTTCGATGATAGCCATTGGTCTTGCTGGAAACATACTGCCAAGCCATCCTCCAACATTCTGCATCACCTCCAAAGTTGAAATAGATTTGGCAGTTTTCGGTAAAATGCAGCATCATGCACATCTGCGGCCATACCAAGGGTTTGTTGATCAAAAACTGGCCACTTTCAAATGGTTCCCCATCGTTTGGTGCAACATCAAAGACCTGCCACATTTCTCCACCGTCGTGATATTGATTGGCTCTGTCTGTGCTGTAGACATCACGCCAAAATAAGCTGCCTTTTTCACGGTATTCTGCGTCGTCAAACAGTTCCAAGCAGTTGCGTATTGGATAATTGTCGCCGTCGATCCAGAGGTTTTCTTGATAGTCACTTTCCCAGATGGCATGTACTTTGGTGCTCCAACCCTTGCTATTGCCCCAGCGATCTGTAAAGTCTTTGGCGTTGGCTCGCAGTTGTTTAAAAATGATATTGTTGGGCATCACGCTGGTCATTTCGTGGATTTCGCCCTGGTCCAGTTCACCCGGCCTGTAGAAAATTTCAATGGGTAAATTGAAATCCAGTCGATTGAGTTCCTTCAACAGCACAAACATGCCGGGGATTTCTTGTCGATAACAACTGGTAACTATGCTGCGACCTTGACGATAACTGGGTTGTGGGACCAAATGCTCTAATACATATTCTTTGGCTTGGTGTAGTTTGATGAGATTCACTTCCATTATCCGTACCTTTGTTCTATTGCGGTTTTCCAAGTAGCTATGCGATCCCATTGATGCAGGACCACATGTGGTTGTTTCATGCTGGTCAGACACTGCTGGCCATCCCAGATTGGTTCTGGTTCCAGCAGATTTGGTCTAAACTCAGTAATTTTTGTTGGATCAACAGTGGTCCCCACCTGTGCGGCCCATCCATCTTCGCTCATGGTCTTTTTGGTAATGCTGTCCCAGGCTTTGGTATTCAGCAGAAGATTATAAGCTGCCTGGTCAGGATTTGACCTTCCTGCGGCCTTGCACAACAACCAGATGTTTAACCAGAGTTCTCGTATTGCCTGCTGCCGTCCTGCCTGCACACCGCAGTTCCAAATTGGCTGGTTCTTGATTCTTGGCCAAATCATTGGATAGCTGCCCTGTAAATTGTCTGCACCCCATGGTTCGTTTTGGTAGCGCAGGCTTTCACAGCTGGCTACAAGATCACTGTTGTCAACATGGTTCTGGAGCCATTCGCTGGGGTTGCGTTGAAAGACCACGTCTTTGACATCTGTTGATATTATCCAGCGATAGGTGTTATCAGGTATTTGATCAAGAAACTGCCAAAGATGAAAAAATCTCTCCACAACAATTACCAGGTCATGAGGCCAAAAGCAGTTGCCTGATACCGAGTCTTGGTAAAATGCCATTACTTTAAAATCTCTGCTCAACAACTGCTGCACGGTGTTGCGATCGCTGTTGTAAACAATCACTGCTTTGTCACCAGTAAAACCAGATCGTTCAATACTGTTGGCCCAATATTTGATCTGATCCCAGTTGTAATTGGTATAGGCTCCAATTATTAGGTCTTTTGATAATTGATTCATATTGAATCAATTATATCAAAGGTGGGGGTTTAGTTGCAAGTAATATCTAGCTGCTCTGCTACACTCAGGTCGCACATCAGTTTAAAAATTTTTTGCGAATTTTTGGCAGTCAATAGGTTCGAAAGCAGCAGTTTGGTCCTGTCATCGTCGCGTATAAGGCCTACTTTACTGGCATTTCGTTGTATCAGCAATTGATCGCGCTGTAACCATTTGGGATTTTGGAACAAACTCACTGCTTTGAACCATCTAAGAATTATAATTGGGTCTTGGTCTATCTTTGTCTGTGGATCTGGACAGAATTTCACAAGGCTTTCCGCTAGATCTGATTCTCCATTTTGGTAATCGTACAGATTACCTTGCAGGTCTAGACTCATGCTGTTGATGGTAATATCGCGGCTGGCACTGTCTCGTTCCCAACTGTTGTTGCGGGCGATTTTGATATGATTGTCTGTTACCTTCATCTTGTAGGTAATGCTGGTAACATCTACCTTGTCGTCGCCAAACACCGCTTTGACCGTGCCGTGACCAATTCCGCCTGCATCGTAGTCAATGCCTTCTAGGTCAAAGATAAAGATCAGTTCAGCAGGTTCAGCATCTGTAGCAAAATCCACATCTCTTGGCTTGTTGCCCAGCAGGAAATCTCTGACAGCACCTCCTACTACTCGCAGATCAAATCCATATTTGCGTATGGTTTCTATTGTAGTTTTCACATCCGGAGTGAAAACCTGAGAAAAATCAGTTATGTTGATGCGATTTTCTATTTCAAATAGGTTTTTCATAGTGCTATGGTCCAATATCCAGGAAAGTATTCTGCTGCTACAACTGGTGCCCAAAATCCATATTTCCATTGATACAATCTATTCGAATTGAGATTCAAGATGAGTTGGGTAGCGCTGTCGATTGTACTGTTGAAATCAACTACCCAGGCATTGCTATCATAGGTAATGATGTCATTCGACGTGCCACGTGCATAGAAATTTATCGGCGCATAATTGTCATTGGTTATGGTAATATTGCTGTTGAGCGGATCTACTTGGTTAATTACTGTAATTGTTGTGCTGTTGACTGACAAAACAGTGCTACCATCTGGTATTCCAACATTGGCACTGACAATCAACTGTCCAGCAGAGATTGATATATTTGGTGATGACAGCTGTATTTCTGTGGTACCAGCCGTCCATTTTCCTGCTGCTACGGCCACTGGGTTTGACTGAGATATACTGATATTGCCCCAAGACTGGCTAGCAATTGGAAGGTTTTCGGTCAGTAGATATCTTTGTCCGGGTGTTGCATCAGGCAGATTGATGCCGGGTCCGCTGACAGTTGGATCAATTATTGCATTGATCGGAGGCAAGGTTGACGAAGGAAAACTTTCTGGTTCGGCTATCCAGTAGAGTATGTTTTGGTCAGTTGGATCTATTTCAATCCAACCAACTAGATCACTATTGGTCTGAGCAAGATCATCTACTGTTTTCAGCCTTATTTGGCTGGCATTGGTTCCGTATTGACTGTAGGGTTTTGGCGTACCATAAAATTGCAACAGTCTCCACCAAGCCAGATTGCCACCTTGATATGTAGCCGACTCAAGACCCAGTGCTGCTAATGACCCTGATACAACATCTGCAAATATATTGTCACCACCTGCTGTATTGATAAATTGCATAGTGGTATTGTTATACAGCACACAATTCAACTTTGTGTCAGTGAGATAACTGCGTATTTCAGCGATGGCGCTGACAACATTTGTAGTAGAGATAGTGATCTGTATGGTATTCCAAATGAATACCATACCAACAAACAACCTTGGATAATTTGTAGCAAATGTAACAGTTGGTAGTTTTTCCTGGTCAATTGGTGAACCATTGCTAGCACAGAGGCTTAAAGCATATGTTGTGCTGTTGACATTGCTGACCCTTATAATGGCCTGTCCTGGTGTAACAACAGTCCTTGCTAGAAATTCGTAATCGTTCCATTCCATTGCACCGGGGCTGATACTGCCTTGTACTATATTTGTAATGACTTCCTGTATCAATACTTGTTTTTTGACTTTGGCTGGGGGATTGATCCAGATTGGAAATTTAAATTGTATGGTAGCTATATCAATGGGGTTTTCAGTGCCTATGGGGATTGTACGAGAACTCCATGTGATGTTTTCCATCATTTCTATATAAGTCAACACGGTCCAATCTATTGGATTATTGCTGGTTTGTATGTTGATGCTGGGATTGTACAACACCATGATCTGTTCCAGCAATTGTTCTTTTATATCTTCATTATTGGTCCATATATCAACCTGCATGGTAACATCGTATGGTACAGGCATGTATCTGTCAACACGGTAGCGATTGCCTATTTCATTAGTGTATTTCTGTTGTTGTTGATCGTAATATCGTTCGTCGACCTGTACTGATTGTGAAAAAAATGGATCCTGCCGTCTAGATGATGACATTACTAGGCTGTTGATATAACAGGTAATGAATGGCACACTGAGAGTTTTGTTTTCGCTGTTGCCCCTGACTATTGTGGCCGCTACGCGAGATGGATCCCCGTATCTGCAGGGCACTTTGATCAACTCTTCCGTGTTGTTGGGTCCACCTCGGCCAGTTTTAACAGAAAAACCACTGAAAGCACGTATGAACTGCAGGCGATATTGCCTTAACTGTGCAGAGTACCAATATTGCATAAATCCTGCCTTGTTTGACAGTATTTATCATATATCTTCATGGTCTTGCAGTCACTGAGCACCAAGTACCTGCAGTGCTCGATTGTAGCGCGCTAGCCGTTGTTCTAACCCATTGGTTCCACCGTTGATCCGTTTGGTAATAGTCAGCAGGTCCCTGTTGTCGGCCAGCCCATTTAGTTCATGCGCATTCCAATACCAACAGGCACTGCGTATGGCACCATCCTGTTCTAGCAATAGTTCTGGAGAGTCAAGCAGACGACTGTCACCATAAAGAGCCATTGAGCACGCATGATAATTTTCCTTGCCGGTAATCTGTATCAGTCCTCGACCATGGTATTTCCAACCTTCCTGTGTGGCTTCTGGTCCATTGCCCATACGACCTCCATAGACCCTGCTGGCAATTTTCACTGGTTGGCGTGCATAGGCCAGCGCCATTGTATCACTGGGGAAATATCTTGGAAATGTTGCCTGCAGGCCGTGCGCACTGTAGTTGAGATTTTCATCTATCTCAACTAGGTCACCACTTTCGTGTCCCATTTGTGCCAGCCATGCTGCTAATCTCAACATGCTGGTGATATCATAGTCTGGCAACACATCGCAGATGGGTTGATACCAGTCTGCGATATTGTGATTTGGCATGCATACAGACAGTTGATCCAATGTAAAATCAAAATCAAAACTCATGTGGTTTCCTTTCTCAAATAATATCTGGGTCTAGTTTTGGTTTAACAACAGTTCTAATATTCTGCTGTTCTGGCAACACAGTGCCATTGGCCAGCGTAGTGATGTTTTTGTTGTTGATAAAACTAACAAGACCTTGATTGGCTGGCAACCATTGATTGCGGAAGTCAGTCTGAACAAATTTCCAAATGCCATTGTTGTAGTTAAACAACTGTGGCGGGACCCAATCAGTTCTGAGAAAATAATCACCATTGAGCGGCTGTGAAGGCCACGATGAGCCCATAGCTACTGGTTTACTGCCATTTGGCGGAATGCCATCACCCGTCCATATGTCGTTGTCGCCTATGATTGGGCTGCCAACTTGATTGGGATCTTGGCCGGGGAGAATGTACCAAGACTGTGTTTGAAAATAATAAAATGGAACCTGCTGTTGAGCAGCAGCAGCAACCGCATCACTGATCTTGTTTTCAGCACCACGAGTGCTGAGTGCATCTTGCAATATCGCAAAGCCGCCGTTGCCGTCCAAGGCTGGTACTGGATCCCCGCTGGCATCAAGCAGAGGTGATTGCATGATATCTCTGAATTCTGTACTGTCTGTCATTGGATTGCATTTGACTCTCCATAGATGCGGCCACCATGTTGGACTATAGCCTTCGGCAGGACGTGTTCCGTCCTCGACTACATAATATTTGTTGATAGCAGCATCACTGCCTAGAACTGAGTCGTCTCGTTGATTCAATATTTCAATAACATCACCGCTGATTAATTTTCGTCCCAGCATGTCTAACATCTTGTTGAGATGAAACGTTATAAAGATGGTGTCATTGCTGAGGAATAAACCAAACTGTCGAAGATCAAATTCAAGATCCTGCAGTTGGTAATGACCTTTGAGGCTGTAGACATTTGGGTCATATTTTCTGTCTCGGTTTTCCATGTTCAGCACGTCTTGGATCACAGTGCTTGGATCAGGTAGACCAGATGTTGATACATCAACTGGTATACTGTCATCATTGTTGGGTGGCGTCTGAGGGTATACTCCAACAGATTTATGTATGTAGAATTCTACACCCCCAATGTCATACATCTGTGCTATCATACGATCAAAAAATTTGAAATCGTTGGTTTTTACCGCTTGCCCCTTCCAGAGGCTCAATGGGGGCATGACAAGTCCTTTGTTTTTAACTAGAGTTATTTATCGAAGCCTGATAAATACATCATCAAAAGGGACCACACATGGCAACTCCGTTAAGACAGCAGATAATAGATGAAATACGATTGATGATGGGCGGCCAGATGGTCGATATCGAACTTGATCCAGAACACTATGAAACTGCTATGACTTTGTCATTTGACCGTTATAGGCAAAGAGCCGGCAACAGTTCTCAAGAATCATACTATTTTCTCCATATACTCTACGAAACCAACCAATATACACTACCAGATGAGATAATCCAAGTACGTGGCATCTTTCGCAGAGGTCTCGGCGAAACTCAAGGAGGGACCTACCTTGATCCATTTTCTCTGGCCTATACAAACCTGTACCTGCTGCAGGCAGGTGCTGGCGGCGGTTACACAGCCGGTCTGCTGACCTATGAGTTGTTCAACGAATATCTCAAACAAGCCGGGCGCATGTTTGGACAGTTCATCAACTATACATTCAATCCTGTAACCAAAGTATTACAATTGGTTCGTAAGCCCACTGGGGGCGAAACAGTTGTGCTATGGTGCCAACGTATCCGTGTTGACGATGAACTACTACAAGATCCTTTTGTACGACCCTGGGTAAGATCGTATGCTCTGTCTTGGTGCAAAACTATGCTGGGCGAAGCGTATAGCAAATTCAACACCATAGTTGGACCTGGCGGCGGAACAACATTAAAAGGTGATGCTCTCAAGACTGAAGCAATTGCTGAACGCGAACTTTTGGAAAAAGAACTTGATCTTTATATCGACAACAGTGATCCACCGTTGATAGTCATTGGATAATCACAAAAGACTTTGTATATTTTGCTTGAGTTCATCTAAAGTACCATTATTATTCACTACATGTAATGGTCCGCAGTTTAGCCAAAGATATTCGCTTGGATGAATTTGTGGCCATAACTGGGGCATGAGTTCTGGTGTTGATCGGGCACAATCAAACCAAATTGGCAACGGATCGCGTTTAACCCACCATAACTCGCCGCCCATGTGTCTTATTAGATCTATCTCATTGCGAAATCGCACATCGGTAATGACACATGATCCGGAATCATTCATGATCTTGCGTTCAAGACTGGCAACCCAGATGTTACTGAAAAAATGGTTGCGCATTACATCTGTGCCAATACACTGCATGGCCCAACGAGGGGTCACAGGCCGGCCCAACGCAGTGGACCACCACTGGTCCGATTGCTCTCGCCAAGCACGGCTTTCTGCCGTAGCCCCTTCTAGAAGATCTCTGGGCCATCCAAAAATAGATGCAAGAACATCTTTAAGGCTGCTGCCAAAACTATACGCAGTAAATCCATGCGAATCTACCAAATACTCACCTATAGTGCCTTTGCCACTGCCTATAAATCCAACGATACCTATTATCTTTTGGTGCATGCCATAGCATATTGTAAAAAATTTGACCAATCAATCAACCTATGGAGAAATCTTATGGTTTTTTATATGGCATTGATAAATAGACTACAACAAAATCCAATGCGAGGTATATCATGTCAGGTTCGTTAACTTCTCCGGGCGTAAAGGTAAGTATAATAGATCAAAGTGCCTACGGTGTGTCAGGAACTGGCACAGTGCCTTTGATCGTAATAGCCACTGCATCTAATAAAATAGCTCCGGGTAGCACAACGATCGCACCAGGTACATTGCCACAAAATGCTGGCAATCTTTATCTAATCACCAGTCAACGAGATGCTCTGCAGACTTTTGGTAATCCAACCTTTTACAGCGCTGCTGGCACTGTACAGTATAACAATGAACTCAACGAACTGGGCCTTTTCACACTATATACATACCTTGGTGTTGCCACAAGCGCTTATGTCATACGTGCAGATGTTGATCTTGATCAATTAATTCCCAGCACTGTTGCTCCATCTGGACCAACCACCAACGGCACTTATTGGTTGGACACTACTAAAACAACCTGGGGCATATTCCAAAGCAATGGCAATATAAATCCGGCATATTCATGGCAGAACAAAGTTCCAGCTGTAATCAGCAACAGCAGCCAACTGTGTGCTATTGTGCAGGGATACAGCACTCATAACGGTCCAATAGCCAGTGGCTCAGCATCTTGCATAACAGCATCTGGCAGTTTGGTAATTAATGGTGTCACAGTTGCACTGACAGCAGGTAGCAGTTTGGCACAGGTAGCCAGTGCTATCAACAGCAACACTACCCTGCAGATTGCAGGAATTTCTGCTACAATATTCATACGCAACGGCAAGTTTTACCCAACTGGTGAGACCATAAGCGGCTACACCACCGGAGATGTCTATAACCTGCGCATGGTCAACAAAGTCTACACCAAAACTTTTGCACTGTCGGGGTCAACTCCATCAATCCTTCAAGATCTTGGATTGTCTGCAGATCCAATGACAATCGTGCAACCAGTCAGCAGTTTTGGAACATCTAACCAATATGCTGTAAACACACTAGAGGATGGTACCGGCTTTTATGATAATACAGTATTCCAAAAAATCACACTTACTTCCAGTAGTGCAACTACCGATTGGTGGTTTGCTGTAGGGTCAAGTGAAGCAGAATATCCTGGGTACTCTTGGATGGACGCAGTTCCAACTGTGATAACTGGTACTATTCCAAATCCAACATTTACTGCAGCCACTGCATGTACTATCAAAATTGGTAACGGGTCACCCCTGACAGTAACAGTGCCTGCTGCACCAAACAACACACTAGTTGGTTTTGTTGCTGCTATTAATACCCAACTCAACAGCGGTGAAGGTACTAATGCAGTTGCCAGTATCACAACACAGGGTGGTTTGAACTATCTCACCCTGACTAACTATGATGCCAGTGATATATTCCTGCAGGATCTTACCGATCAGTATGGCAATGGAACACCATGGGGAAATGCTGGTATCTCAGCAGCCAACACCTATTGGGCCAGCGTAACTGGTACAGTGGCCTCTCCAACCTATGTGGCTGCTACCTTGAAAACCCAGTCAGCATCGGTAGTAGCCCCTGGTGTAAACTATCTAAATGGTGACACGGTCACAACACTAGGCGGAACTGCTGCTACTGATACCATATTGACTGTGGCTAGCCTGCAGGCTGTAAGTGCAGCCCCAAATGCCCCTGGCACGTCCTATGCGGTCAACGATACATTGACATTTGGTACCAGCAACGGCAGTTATACATCAACAGTGATACTGCAGGTAACAGCCATTGATGGTAATGGAGGTATTACCGGAGTGTCCATATTGCAAAATGGACAATTTACAGGTGTTACTCCGCCAACATCAGGGGCAACACCCAGTGCCACTAGTGGCAACGGGTCCAGCGCTACAATTGATCTGTCATGGGGCGTTAATACTGTCACTGTGAGCACACCTGGTAATTACACAGTGTATCCAACCAATCCGGTTACCACTACTTCGGGCGGTTCAGGCACCGGGGCAACCTTTAATTTGGTGCCAACATGGTTGACCAGCAACAGTTTCAGCATCACCCTGCCAGGTCTGTCACCCACAATAGTACATGTGCCTGCCAGTCCAAATAATACCCTAAATGGATTGGTATCAGAAATCAACACTGTGGCCTTCCCCAATGGTCCAATCGTAGCATCGGCTGTTAACAACCAATTGGTGATAACCAACACCAATGGAACAGCATTTACTCTACAAGATTTGAGCGGAACTCCGTTGAACAGTTCAGGAATAGCCACGGGAGCTACATTTGCTAGAGGTATAATCTACCAGGGTTATCAACCAACTCTCACTGTACCATCTAAATTGCCTCAGTTGGCTGCCAACAATGTATGGATCAACACCACAGTTGGCGGCATGGGTGCAAACATCGTGCTAAAACGCTATGAAAGTGGACAATGGATTGTACAGAATACTGTACCAAATACAGGTTCTATTCCATTCTATGCCAATGATGATGCTGCAAACACTGCCTTTGGTGCCCTCAAAGCCACCGGTAGCATTTATGCACAATATAATTATTATGATGATATGCCAGCAACGGCAAATTTTGTGCTGCAGGTTTGGACTGGATCTTCCTGGGAAGCACTTGGATATACTCCAAGTCTACTAGCGCCAAAGGGACCACCCTTGGATGGCACTCTTTGGTACAACACCTCTCTGCAAGTTGACATAATGGTCAACAATGGACAGGAATGGTTGGGATATAGAAACTTGTATCCAGGAACTGATCCAAATGGTCCCATACTCAGCTCAGCAACCCCTGTAACACAGAGCACCGGTGCACCATTGGTTGACTACGATATCTGGGTTGATACTGAGATTGTTCCGTATCCATCTATCTCTCGCTATAATGCCAGCACTGCATCTTGGATCCAGATCGACAATCAAGATCATGTGGACAGCGCTGGTATAATCTTTGCTGATGCTCGCAGCACAGCAGATGGGACCGTAACAGGCAGCACCAGCGAGGCTGACATGGTTCGCAGCAACTATGTTGACCCAGATTGTCCAAATGCACTGCTGTACCCACCTGGAATACTGTTGTTCAACACACGCTACAGCACCTACAATGTCAAACGTTGGTCAGTCAATTATTTCCCACAAAACTACGGTACCATATACCCAACTGATACCTGGGTAACCTTCAGTGGCAACGACAATCTTGGAGTTGCCTATATGGGTCCACAGGCTCAGCGTGCAGTAGTAGTAAATGCACTCAATGCTGCACTAGAGAACAGCACTGATGCAAGGTCGATACAGAACTACTTCACTCTGATATCAACACCAGGTTATCCAGAGTGTATTGCACAGATGGTTCAACTGAATGTTGACATCAATAACGTTGCATTTGTGGTAGGTGACACTCCAAGCACGCTGCAGCCAACTGGTACCAGCATACAAAACTGGGCTACCAATGCTGCCAATGCTGCAGAAAATGGACCTCTTGGTCTTATCACTCACAGTTCTTATCTTGGTCTTTGGTATCCATGGGGATTGACTGCTGATCTTCAGGGAAATAACGTTGTTGTTCCACCAAGCCTTATTGCACTGACTACTATTGCATATAATGATTCTGTATCGTATCCGTGGTTTGCACCTGCAGGATTCAATCGCGGGTTGGTCAGTGTGGTATCCAGCGTAGGGTACATTGACGCAGCAGGGGATTATATTCCAGTTAGTCTAAACCAAGGACAACGTGATGTGTTATATATCAACAGTATCAATCCAGTTGCCTACATGCCAGGTCGTGGGTTGGTTGTATTTGGACAAAAGACACTAGATCCAATAGCAACTGCTCTTGATAGGATCAATGTGGTACGCTTGTGCTGCTATCTTGCATATAACCTCAACAACTTGGCACAGCCATTCTTGTTTGAACAGAATGATTCAACCACCCAGGCAAACGTTACTGCACTGTTCAAATCATATCTGCAGGGTCTAGTGGGTTTGAGAGCCATCTATGACTTCTCAGTGGTTTGCAACAGCAGCAACAATACTCCTGCTAGAATTGCAGCGAATCAATTGTGGATTGACATTGCTATACAGCCAGAGATAGCAATAGAATTCATCTATATACCTGTGCGTGTGTTGGCCACTGGCGCTGCACTTCCAACCGGCGGCTAATTTAATTGTTCAGGGAGGGATAGATCCCTCCCTGAACAAGTTGATTTTCAGCAGATTTGATCTAATAATCTTTATATGATACGATCAAATTCTATAAAAAATGCACAGGCATGGCAATTGTCAGAATCAGTGCGGATGTCGAGGCATGGTCTCCTAGACCAATCCAGCTTTGATCCAACACGTGACTGGTCAGAACTAGCAATCATAAAACCGGTAATTGAACCTGCAAGATCTAGTGTCACATCATCGGAAATTCTAACAAAAAAATGATCGATAATCAGCAACTTTTAGAAACTCAGCAAAAATTCAATATTCTAGTCTATGAAACCATAATGGTTATCTATACAAAAGTATTGGAGGAAGTTGAAGCCAAAGAAGCCCTTGGATTGGTGATCTCTGCTCTAGCAACAAACCTTGGGGGAATTATAGCACAAATTCCAGATGAATACCGCATACAATATGCTGAAATGACCCAGCATATATTGCGCGACAGCATAAACAAAAACCTTGAGACTATGGCTAGACAAATATATGGACAGGTTGGACATGCATAGTATAACAATACCAACAGATGCTTTCAGCAGCGGTCAAATATCCAGCAAGATCTGGCTCTGCAGAGAACTAGAAAACCTCAACATCAGAAAACCTCAGATTGTCTATGTTTACGGAGGTTGGATTGGTGTAGCTAGTTTTTTACTCTTGACTCGTGAGAAATATCCAATCAAACACATACGTAGTTTTGACATAGATGCTGAATGCGAAGTCATAGCCGATCATCTTATGGAGAATTATGTTTGGCAGCAATGGAAATTTAAAGCAGTAACGGCTGACTGTAATAAAATCGACTTCAACGCCGAACAACCAGATCTTGTGATTAATTGCAGCACCGAGCATTTTGATTCACTGGAATGGTTTGATGCCATTCCAGACGGCACTCTGTTAGCGCTGCAAAACAACGATATGCCACACGATCAACATTCAACCTGTGTTGGTGGATTAAAAGAAATGATAGAGCGGTTTCCGTTGCAAGATATCAAATTTACTGGTCAAATGGATTTCTGTTACCCAACTTGGCAGTTTAGTCGTTTCATGATAATAGGTAGAAAATGACAAATTTTATTACCAAAATAAATCACACGGTCGACCTCAGCAGGCTTTCCTCTGATCTAGACAGCATACTTGAAATGACCTCCTGGGACCCTGAAAACCAAATAGGTCTTAGACATCGACCAAACTGCGTTGATCCTTGGAAAGACAGTATTGGCAGCATACATGATCCAATTACCAATGTGATTCATGCTAGAGAACAGGATTTCAATATCTGGAACGCAGACTGTCCGCAATATACCAAATCTATTTTAGAAGATTTTGGGCAGCAGCAAGGGTTAACCTGGGGCCGTATACGTTTCATGAGAGCACAGCCAAAACACGGGCTGTCAATGCACTGGGACAAGGAACCACGTTATCATATTGTGCTGAAAACAAATATATCAGCGATATTTGGCGAATGCTTTAGAAATGATCCTGTAAGGGCCACAGCCTATCACATGCCGGCAGACGGTCACTGGTACAGAGTCGACACCACTCGAGAACATTTTGTCTACAATGGTGGGCGCGAACCGCGCATACATTTGGTATGTTGTCCTGTGATATGATCACAGTGTTTGCAATTCAGTTTTGAAAATCTTATCCCATAATGGATGGAACAGCCCGTAGTTTTTGCGCTGTTTTCTATGATGTACAAGATGCCATCTGCCACTGGTAATCCATGGGTAGAAATCAAACTTGGAATTGTGTTCTAGTTGCTCCTGAAGGAGAGCAGCCCATAGATAATAGGCAACACTCAACCACCAAAACCCAGTAACGGCAGAAAACAGCAGAGTTGGTATTACCTCTGTTATCCACAGATCAATAGTACTGGCAATGGTGTCATTGTAAAGCAAGAGATTGTTCCAGTGCCAAGCAGTTCCTCCATGACGATCTATGAAGCGATGATGATCCTGATGATATCTGTTAAAAACGTGTATGCGATGCACGGCCCTGTGTATCCAATAAAGCATGAATGTCCAGGCTAGGAACACTGCTGCAATAATCAAAATTTGTTGTGATATGAATAAAATTTGCTCGATCATTGGCTGTCCAACAGGTTTTTTGATGCTGTGTACTTATCTGTAGTTTGATCATAATAGATAAAATCATGCATGTTGGCATAGCGAGTAAGACTGGGAATGCTGGGATATTTTGTCTTGTATTTGAAATATTCTATATCATGATTTACTGCATAAATCATCTGTTTTGCGGGCAGTTTATAACTGAACCAATCATCTAATACTTTCTGTTCATCGGTCAACACTGCCCAATCTTGGAATTGCTGTGTTTCAAAGAAGTGAACTACACGTTTGGCCATAGCGTCTACCAAATCCGGTGAAGGAGCATGGCTAACCAAGCGAAATTTAACAGCCTGCCACTTCAGCACAAAATTCAACCACCAAAAGCAGTCATGATTGCTGCTGCAACCGCGTGGGTTGACAGCAAACAGACGTTCCATAAGGTCTTGGCATACTGTGCGCTGAGATTGATCAGTGATTTTGGCCAGCATCCAATCTCTTCCAGTTTTACTGAATGGCTTGTGTATGGCCTGCTGATCGCCTGTGGCATCCATGTAACTTTTGACTGTGAGGCTGCCAAAAATGTTGTCTGCAAACTCACCTGTGAGGCATAGGTTGTTGGGGTCAGCTATGAGAGAATGAAAATTAGCAGCATTGGCAAATCTTGTACCAAAGGCTGGTATCAGACAGTCGTACCAAAATTTTGGATTTTCCTTAATGCTGTCTTCAGTGAGAACCAACAGCATGCGGTGTTTTGTCTTGGCAAACAGATCATGCGATATGGCCAGTGCTGCTATTAATGTGCTGTCGATTCCGCCGCTGTAGAATATCACCAACTGCTGATTGTTTTCCATAGCAGTACGGAGGATGGTGTTGAATCTATCACGAGCAATATCTTCAAATGATCTTGGTTTTGACCATGCAGTAATGGGGTCAAAACATTTCATTGGTATTGGCGGACAATTGATCACTCCTGATCGATCCAACAGACTTATGCTGGCATTGAACATCTGTGCAAACGAAGCCTGAACAGGGTTGGTCGCAGACATGTTGTGATCAGCATAGAGACGATGTGGGGTATAATAAACCAATTCCATGATCAGTTCCTATAACAATATGTTGACAAACATGTCCTTGTCCAGGTCTGCGGAGATTTTTTCAAAATCTCTAGTGGTTTGGGCACGTTTTACAGCTTCAAAATATCTCAAACGTAGACGTTCAACATGACGCAAATGTTGATACCAACCGTCATGTTTCAGCAATATCAAGGTTGCTGCTGTGTCGATATCTAGACCACGCTCCTGAGCAAAATCAAATACAAACCCATCTTGTCTAAAATCACTGAGTTTATTTGATAAAATGTCTTTAGATTCAATGACTTTAGCATGGTAAATATCTATTTGTTGTGTAGTAATAGTGCGATGTTTATTCAGTGCATGTTCCAATCTACTTTTGATGTTGGCCAATGCTTTGAGTCTAGCCTTGTAGATCTGCGATAGCGTTTGTGTGCACAGGGTCCTATTACAGGGCTTTAACCAAGTTGATCGCAGGTTTTTATAGATTATTGTGAAATCATAACATTCTGATTTCAAACTTTCGTACTCACCCGTTGTAACTCCGTAGATTTTCACTATGGTTTGGAAGTCATGCTCTGTGATGATCTGCAGTTTTACTACATCATCGTCGGCAATTATTACTTCGTTGTCGACTGTTGCTGCAATGGCTATCCAACGCATGCAGTTCTCCATAGCCCCCAGAGACGTTTGGTCTCAGACCAGGGCGATATCAATGGTACCAGCAGGAGACAGGGATCAAATTCATACCAACGACAGCTGACACTGGTGCCAAAATCAAAACTTTTTGGCTGTGCGTGATGGTTATTGTGCCAACCCTGCCCCCAACCTAGGTAACCAAGATACCAGACATTTTCACTGTTGTCTTTGGTTTCAAACGGTCTATAACCGGTATTGCGGCTGTGACAGATGAGATTCACGAGGTTTTCTGTGTGCAGCATGATCACAGCGGGAATTGCTATGAAAAACAGACAAAACGCAGGGTCGATAGCCAGTGACACTGCCCAAGTGGTCCATATGACCTTGTTGTAATTTTTATGAAACCAAATTAGAGTACCATCGCGCAGGAGACTGGTACCGTATTTGAGATTTACAGTATCATGTGTTACCCCAAACATCCAACCCATGTAGGCCTGCCACTTGCCTTTGATTGGACTGTGTATGTCTCGTTCGCTGTCGGCGTGAGCATGATGATAACCTCTGTGTAGAGCAGCCCACCAGATAGGTGAACCCTGCCCGGTCAAACAGGCCAGCCAATATAGAACAGGTTTCAACCATGAGCGTACCTGAATACTTTGGTGAGAAAGATATCTATGCAGTGTGACAGCATCGCCGATGCCACCGATCACTACCCAACCTGCTAGCAACCATATGAAATAGGTCCATGACCATGATGTGACTGCAACGTAAATGCCTGCTAGAGCAGCAAGGTGATAGGGCCATACAATGGCAAACATCGCAGGTATTTGCCCTGTGACACGAAAGGTGGCTATGTTAAGTTTTATCCAATTTTTCATCTGGGTCTCTCTTCAGTATGTAACGACGTATATTAATGTCATATGGATATAATGTGTAACCCATGATTGACCAATAAAGGCTGAAATCTGGTTTCATGCCACTAGATATCTTGGTTTCTACAAATGTCCAATATTTAGTTCTCAAGGGCTGCATTAACCTGCGGTAGGCTTCTTCTCTATCGCAGGGACTTATCACATAAAACTCATTGAGATTTTGTGATTCGTAATGACGACATAAAAACTGCACAATGTCACGCCATATTTTCACAAATGCAATGGTTTGTACTTCACTTATGGTCCAAGAAAGATACCAACAGGGATATGTCTTAAGGGACCTAGCACCTACTGCAGTTATCAAGTGGCCAGAATCATCGAACACTCCTAATACTCGTCGAATATCGCTGTCGACTGTGTTTGCTGGGATCAAGAACAGATCAAAAAGTGAAGATTTTGCAGAATTTAAGGCATTGGGATAATTGTTTTTTTCATTTTTATACACATGGTCACTCAGGGCTTGTATCCTGTGACGTTCGCCATGCTGCAACCATCTCATGCTATATTGCATGTCATACTCCTGTTGTTTTGCAGATTATTCAACAGCAGTTTGGCATCAAAAAGAAATTCTGCAGGATCGTCATGTAGTATCAGACTGGTTTTGGTCTGGACATATTCCCATATGTGCGTCATCTTTTCCATGCCATGTCTTTTGTGTCTTTTTTTCATATCAAATGCTGTGAGTTCGGTATATATTTTGTGTTTACTGCTGGTCCAACCCAGTTTGCCTGGAATACGGTCATGTATCAAATCGTCCACTGTGGGCGATTGCAAAAAGTGCAGGATTGTAGTTGGATCATAGGTATAGAAATTATTATATGCAAGTATACCAGTTTTACCAACAAACCGATGCCAGCAGCCGTCTTGATCTTCTTTTTTTACCAACCACCAATTGTTGTGATGTTTTTGTATTTCTATCTCATCTATGGTTATCATAGGCTTTGGTGATCGTTCGGCTATTGACAACAACAGTTGTTGATAAAACGTATAACATTGATAGGTCTCGGCAATACGCTGCCAGTCTCCTGAATGGAAAAATGCCACAGGATCTATGGTAACAATCTTTGGAAGTATATTAAGTTCAGCACACAGGGTCTGTGCAGAGTCAACATCTGGTCGATTGAGATCATCTGTGAATTCTAAAACCACCACGTCCACAGCGAGACCCTGCTGGTGAAACATACGCAGTGCTACCTCGCTGTCTAGACCGCCACTGAGAAAGAACCGCAGGTCGTTGCCATGACGCGCATGCAGAGTTTTTGCCGTGGCCATGAGACTTTCTACAAAAGAACCGCCGTTGTCGACCTCAGCATCGCCGATACAGCAGTGGGCGACTTCGTAAGGATGACTGCGGCGCAGTTGTTGATTTTGCCAATTGAACCAGTAACGCAGATGATTGGCTTTGGTCAATTCATATGCAGAATATACGTATCTCATGTTTTGATCAAGGCCTCTGCTATAACAAGGGTTTGATAATGATCCAGTGGTTTTAACACGCACCACTGCGGTGTGTGTCTAATGTTGACAGGATTTGGTATCGCCAAACAGTCATTCCACCAGCTGCTCCAGACCTTGCCAAGACCAGCGGCCTTGGCAGATGATTTTCTCACAATAGCATCATAAATCTGCTTGTTGTAATCGTTAAATGTCAACATCATTGCTGCAGCATTCTGCAATTGACTCCACAATAGATTGCTGGACAATAGATATCTAGTAACTTGGTTGTGTTGCCGATGCTGATCATCTAGCCAGCATCTGATGCCACCAATGGTGAGTTGGGGCGCAATTGCTGTATGTTCAACACAGCTGATGCCTATCATGATATTGCCATGCCTTAAAATGGTTATTTCACCTTGGTCTTTGGTCCATCTCAATTGGTTTTTGATGTTGAACAATAGGCCTGCTTGGTGATCGATCAACATATTGTCTATGGCAGGATGATCAGGATGCCTGAGTCTTTGAACTTCTACAAATTGGCATATGTCCTGCCATTGATTGGCAGATATGTTATTGCTGCTCAGTCGTTCACAGAGATAGCTAGTGTCAACAGATACTTCAGACATGGCTTAATGATAATAGGAACGTTGATGATATTCAATCTGTATTGATCCAAAACTTTGGGTGATTTAAAAAAAGACAAATAGCATAAATAGTTTCACGCACAAGGAGAATCAAAATGGCTATCGTCCAAAATCAAAATCCAGGATTAACTACTTTAAGCAACTTTGGTGTCCCAGTTGGTCCAAATGGACAGGGCCCTGGGAATGGCGGGTTTGGCCTACTGATGCCTAAACTCAAAAATAGGTTCCAAATCGAACTTACCAATTTTGCTGATAGTTCGCCGGGGTCTACGCGAATACTTACACGACAGGTTGTAACATGTGCACGACCAAGTCTACAGTTCAACAGCACAGCATTGCATAGTTACAACAATATTGTTTATATTCCGCAAAAACCTGAATGGACCGAAATAGAACTGACTCTGCGGGATGATATAACCAACGAACTCACCAGTGCAGTAAGTTTTCAACTCCAACGACAGATGAACCACTATACTCAGAGTGCGGCGGCAGCTGGCTCTGACTTCAAATTTCAGATGTATATTAATGTTCTAGATGGGACAATTTCTGAACAAGCGGCAACCAGTCTCGAATCATGGTATCTTGAGGGTTGCTATATACAACAGGCCCAATATGACAGTCTTGACTATAGCAGTTCTGATCCGGTAATGATAACCCTGACTATACGTTACGATAACGCAACACAGGGCGATGAGGCAAATATTCCGCTTCCAGTGAGAGATCCTGCAAGTAACGCTGCAGGCTAATAAATTTTCTTTACCCTTGTGACAGCAAAAAAAGCGGAGATTGCTCTCCGCTTTTTTCTTTGGTAAATATCTACATGACAACAATCATATTGCAGTCGCCACAGATCGCCAGCAGAGCCTTTGGTACCAATGTACCCGGTAGTGTAATGCAGGCCATTCCTCGCATCAAGTTTGAATTCTATGTACAATTTGTGCTGGGACCATCTGCACAGCAGATGTTACCGCCATCAGCCAAATTGTCCAATTACGGCAATGAAAGAGGCATCTCATTCAAAGTCAAAACAGTTGACAAGCCAAAGGTTACACTGCAGGTTGACGAGTTGAATCAATATAATAAAAAGGTTCTAGTTTACAAAAAGGTCGACTACGGCGACATGACAGTGAGACTACATGACACCGTAGATGACAGTATTTTGGCAACCTGGGTGGATTATTTTACCTTTTACTTTGCCGACAGCAGGAAAAAAACTGGAGATGATCCAAACAATGCCACACCTGCAGCACCCTACGAACAGTCTCCCTATAACCCCAACATGCAGTGGGACAGCGGTTGGGGCTTCCAACCGCTGGTCAACAACGACACTAATTTTTTTACCAGTATTATAGTCTATGTTCTGTATGCCAATACCTACACAGCGTGGAGTTACGTCAACCCCAAAATCACCGCCATTGACTGGCAAAGTCTTGATTACTCTTCCAGTGAACCAGAAGAGGTCAACGTTTCATTCAAATATGAAGCAATACGTTACCTTGCGTTTGGAGTTCCAATCAATACCAATACCACACTGGGATTCATGCCGGATTTTGGTTTTACACCAGCAGATTTTATAAATCCTCCCCTGACACCACCTACACCTGGGCCTCATGCCTCTCCGAGGATTTTCACATCCGCTCTTTCACCTGTACAAAACACCACCACTCAAATCACTACACCCAGCAACAACATATCAAATCCCAGTGCCAATACACCAACTTTAACAGGGGTTGGACCTGCTCAGGTATCACAAGCAGCCCAGGCCGCAGCACAGGCAACTGCAAATGCATCAGCATCTCTGTCTAATCCTACTACACAGGTTCCACTAGAGACAGCAGCCACTACCACTTTGAACCAACAGGTGAGCTTTGGCGGAAGTTATAATTTTTAAAATCTGGAAGCAACATGGCAGCAAATTTCACCCAACAAACGATACAGCAGCAGATAGCACAGCAAAGCGGCCAAATAGCCATTACTCAAGCTGGCGGTGGGTTTCAATATGTCAATACCATTACTGGGCAGGTGTTAAATCTACCACCTGTTAGTTCAGCAATACTCAATAACCCCATCACCAGCAAGAACCCAAAATTATCCAACACTGCACTGGCACTGGCCAGGGGCTATTATGCCAATACCACAGCACCACAGGCTCTGGTTGAAGCCATTGCCAGTGTAGCAGCATATGTCACTGCAACACAGGGGATTCCTATTGGAGCCCTGTTTGATGCTAATGGAGTGACATCGGCATTTCTATCGGCCTATAATTCACTGTCGCCGGTGGGATCACAAATAGGTGTTGCCACTATAAACACAGCGCCAGTCTGGGAAAATAATCCCACGCTGCGCGGATCTATTGCCGCTGCGCTGACTGAACAGGCATGAGTAAATACAGCACTGGTATATTCATACCAAAAAACCCACACAAATTGGTTGGCAATCCCAATCCAACGTTTAGGTCCAGTTGGGAAAATCGCGTGATGATGATGTTGGATCAACATCCAAATGTCATCAACTGGGCTAGTGAAAGCATAGCCATTCCCTATAAAAGTCCACTAGATGGCAAAATGCACAGATACATACCTGATTTCTTGATTGTCTACAAAGACAAGACTGGCCAACAACGTGCTGAATTGGTAGAAGTAAAACCAGCCAAAGAAGCCATGGCTGAAAATGCCAAAAGCAAGCGCGACAAAGCAGCAGTGTTGTTGAACACTGCCAAATGGGGTGCAGCTATGATGTATTGCAAGAAAAATGGTTTGAATTTCCGCATACTCACTGAAGATCAAATTTTTGTCAAAAAAGGTGTGCACAACCGCAAGCGTTGATCAGACTGCCATCAGCCTGGAAATAGTCCCAGTTCAGCAATTGCTGCCTCAAATTTAACTCATAAATATCCACATGAGCGCAAAGTTTGACAAACTCCAGCAGGCATTTAACCTGCCTGGTATGGAAGAAGTATCACCTGATACAGCACAGGAAATTGAAGCTGCATTGGCACAGGCCAAGGACCTTGAGCAGCATTTTGACCAAATGGACGGCTATGATCAGCATGATCACGAAATGGATGAATTGGCAGGATTGGCCATTCAGGCCCACAAGGATCTGCAGGACCTCGGCATGAATGTTGAAATAAAACACGCAGGCGAAATATTTTCCAGTGCAGGGCAGATGTTGAAAATAGCCGTAGACGCCAAGAACCTCAAAGTTGAAAAAAAACTCAAACTATTGAGGCTACAATTGGACAAGATGAAGATAGATCGTGCTCATAGTCCTCCAGATGCTGTCGATGGCACTGCAGTGAGTTTAGATCGCAACGAGATATTGAAACAACTGCGTCAAATGGGCGGCAATGATAAATAACAGACATAGGAGCCGCCTAACATGAAAAATTTCAGGGATTATCTCGAGGAAAGTGTCAAGGATCACAATTATGTGATAAAATTTTCTCAGCAACCAACTGAAGAACAGGTACAGATCATAGGAAAATGGCTCAAGAGGTATGAACTCAAAAGCATAACACATCCAGAAAAAGTGCCCATAGATCACAAGGACTTTATAGACATACCCAACAAGGACGTGTATATGATGGCCTTTACCATCGGTACACCCTGTGTTAGTTACATACTGCAGCAGGATCTAAGACTTTGCACCAACATACCGGAAAAATACATTGTGGTGCGTGCTGCTAATGAGCCCATTGAGCGCTATGCTGAATACGATGTTTGGAGCAGATTGGCTGACAAGGCCGCAGCACAAGATGGTGATACCCATGCTGCGCGACTCAGTACCAACAGAGAATACAATGCTGCTGAACAACCACCCGCAGGACCGCTATTTGGTAATGAATACAACAAGAACCTGCTGACATATCTGGCAGGTGTGGCAGATTCGCGCCCCAGCATGGAAGTTCATGCATCAGCACCACTGTTTAGTTGGCTTCAGATGGAAGACATTGCACCAGGTGAACCAATGCAGGACACTAGTGACTTCAATGCTCAATTCAACACACCTAAACCCACTACAGCTGGTGACAAAAGACCTGTGGTTGATGATGCCTATGTCAACAGCAAAGGAACCATGAGCGACAACGCTATACCACATGTCAAATTTATAAAAGATCCCAAAACTGGCAAGGCTCGACAAATGGTTCAACCGGCGGAGAAAAATTAAAATGGAAAGACACTACAAACTGGCTGTTACCAGCGACACCACCAACATTGATGTCAACAGTGTTGACGCAGCCGAAGTTGCTCGCATTGTGCAATTGGCCGGAATGAGCCAAAGTATGCCAGATACCATGCCTACTGCAACTGACAACAACGCACTTCAGCGCAAGACTTCAGATCAACAACAGCTGTCAGATCTTACAGTCCTTCGTAAAAATGCAGGCATGTCTCCGATGCCGCCAGCTCCGTCGTTGTTGGGTTCGGCTCATGACGATCATCCAATGGATGTAATACAAAAGGTGGACGAGGACGTGGCGGAATATGATTTTGGTCACAGAACATTCAAAGACGAGGGTGAAGAAATCGACGAACCGGACTATATTTGGCAGGCCGTAGAAAATCCACAACGCATCAAAGGTTCAGCCGGAGATAATGGTTTAATCCAAGAATTGCATACTAGACTCACCCTGCAATATCAGCAATATCTAACTGAGGAAGAAGCCGTAGAACGTGAGAATGATGCAGGTTTAATGAGTCCATTGAGCGATCCTACTAAACCTAGTTTTGACAAGGATCCTCTCAGTGATGTTGAACCTGTTACAGACGGTAGCCACAGTCCAATGAGCACCATTGTAAGGCAGCACGCATTCAAGTGAAAACTGCGGATATAGATCAGGTAATCAACATAAACTGAAATTCAATGGCAAAAAACAACACCGATTTTGAAAAACTCAAACCAGCTGGGAAAAAGGTATCGTTCAACAAAGAACAGTTGGCCGAAATCTATGCATGTCATAGTAATCCGATACATTTTATGGAAAACTTCATGTGCATCCAGCATCCGGTCAAGGGCAAGATGCCATTCGAAGCCTATCAATTCCAACGGGAACTAATCAATACCTATTGGCAAAATCGCAATACAATTGCTATGATTCCTCGCCAGAGTGGTAAATGCTGTCTAAATAGTACTATAATAACTGTTAAACAAAATAGTACAGGAAAGCAATATGATATACCAATCGGCGAATATCATCAGTGGGCATCTGACATGCGAGATCACGGTACCTCTGGTATTGATATCAATCGATACCAAAAAAAATAGTTGGACAAAAATTACCAATATTATGTCTGCCTCTTGGCAGCGTAGATGGCCTTCACTTTATGGACTTGGGATGCTGATTCCTTTTATTAACTCAAATACCCAATCACGGGATAAGAACTATGAATGAGCTTTCTGAAACCATAACTCGCAAATTTATAGACGTAGTCGATCTCGATGATTGGTCAGTAATGTCAGATACCGGTTGGCAAGACTGCATCTCCATAAACAAAACCGTGATGTATGATGTATGGAGGTTGGAATTAGAAAACGGACAGATTTTGTTGTGTGCAGACGATCACATAGTATTTGATGAACACTATCATGAAACATTTGTCAAGGACCTTGCTCCAACCCATGTGGTGATCACAGCGTCTGGCCCGGTCAGGGTGCGGTCAGTGATCAATCTCAATTACAGCGACAACATGTATGATCTGTCAGTAGATTCTCCGGAACATAGATATTTTGCAGATGGCATATTGAGCCATAATACAACCACTGCAGCAGGATATTTACTTTGGTATGCCATGTTCAACGACGATGTAACGGTGCTGATCGCAGCCAACAAGTTCAAGGCCGCTAATGAGATCATGATGCGCATCAAATATGCCTATGAGGAGATGCCCGATCACATAAGATGTGGTGTAGTGGAATACAATGTTACCAGTATAAGGTTTGACAACGGTTCACGTATTGTGGCCACTACAACGACACCAGACAGTGGCCGCGGCATGAGTATCAGCCTATTGTATCTAGATGAGTTTGCCTATGTACGACCTAGAGTGGCTGTTGAGTTTTGGACAGCTATGGCCCCTACCTTGGCCACCGGTGGCAAATGCATCATCACTTCAACCCCCGCCAGCGATGAGGATATGTTTGCTCAACTGTGGTTTGGCGCTATTAATACCATTGACGAAAAAGGCAACGAGATACCCAACGGCATTGGTAGAAACGGATTCAAAGGGTTTTCTGCGCATTACAGCGACGTTCCCGGACGCGATGAAATCTGGGCCGAAGTAGAGCGTGCCAAAATTGGCGACGAGCGTTTCATGCGTGAATATGAATGTCAGTTTGCCGGTGAAGAAAGCACACTGATCAGTGGGTTGACTCTGCAGCGATTGAAAGGTATAGATCCTCTCTACAAGACCAATGACGTGAGATGGTATGTCAAACCTGCTCCGGAACTTACCTATCTTGTGAGCCTTGATCCCAGTGCAGGCATCGGCAAGGACCCTGCAGCCATAGAGGTATTTTCAATACCAAACATGGTCCAGGTTGCCGAATGGAGCAGCAACAGGGCCAGTGTACCAAATCAAGTTCGAACGCTGCAGGTCATTATTGAAAAGATCTACAATGACTGCAAACGCGGTGGCATAAAAGGCGAACCAGACATATACTTTTCATTTGAAAACAACTCCTGGGGAGAGGCTGCATTACAGACCATATCTGATATAGGCGAGGAAAATTTTCTTGGCCAGTTGTTGAACGAACCAAAAAAAGTGGGATTAACTAGAACCCGCAAGGGTCTCAATACCAATGGACGCAGCAAGGCCATGGCCTGCAGTAAACTGAAAAGTTTAGTAGAAGGCAATAGGCTAACACTTCACAGTAAATTATTGATAAAACAAATGAAATTTTTCACCAGCAGAGGCGATGGTTTTGCTGCCAAGCAGGGTGAACATGACGATTGTGTAATGGCGACCATTCTTTGTGTGCGCATGATGCAGATGGTCACAAACTGGGACGACCGAATCGGCGAAATACTCAAGGATGCATTTGATGATGACACGACCGATACTAGAGATCCACTGCCGTTTTCGGTCATCTTCAACTAAATACACTATCTAACAAGGATTTTAACATGGCTTTTGACTGGTCTATTGTCACTGACAAACTATATGGAATCGTCAAAGGTTCGGCCAAAAAATTGAGCATGTATGATGCACGAGGCAACGAAACTATAGATCCCAGCGACGCTACACGGTTTTTTGCTACCTTTTCCAGCAGCGACCCAGACCTCGATGATTTTACCATCTTGGTAGCAATACATGATCTAGGACAAAGCAGTTATATCAACATAAAAACACCATCTCTAGATGATGACAGAGATTTCGACAAGGTTCATCAAATACGCAATCATATACGCAGTGCCGTTGGCCAGCGAGAAGGCATCAAAACAGTTTGGCAGAAGTTTGACCAAGAGATAGATCCCAGGGAGGAAGCCGTGCATAATATCAAAGAAAGCAAAGACATGGGCAAGTGGCATGGAACCACCAAGAGTTCTTTTCAAAAAATAGGCACAGCAAAACTGATAATCCGGCATACAGGTGCTGTCAATGAAAACCTAGCTGGTGCTAGGACGCGACATATAAGAGCACTGTTTGTTGAAAGTGATCAAGGAGAAAGATTTGTATATCCTTATCTGCACATGTCAGGAGCCCGAGCCTTTGCTCGCCATATCAGCAATGGCGGGACCAATCATGATACTGTATCACAGGGTATAACGAAACTAAGTGGAGATTACATGAGCCTGCGCAGAGCATCACATGCCATGCGGCAAAATGGTGCGGTCAGCGGATGGACAGTTTCGGTACGCGAAAGTATGAACAGTATCAATGGTCGTTTGAAGAGCCTACAGGGACCAAAAGGTCATGCACGCGCTGAGAGACTGCTGGCCAATCAACATGTGATACTAGACGAGACCACAACCAATAGTCTCTGGCAGCGCCTGGCAGAAGTCTGCGGTTGCGATCAAGAACAGCCACTGTACAGTGATCTTGGAGTAGCGGCTCGCTACCTCAGTGGTGTAGACAAGTCATCGCACGTTGTTAAATTTTCCTGGCACCGCCGACCTGATATCAGCGGAGTGGCACATACACAGCCAGTGTTGGCACGACTTCACCTGCAGTTGATAGAGCTGGCCGATGCCTGTTCTGACTCACATGCTGCTGCCCGACTGAGAGAAATAGCAGCCATGCTGGGACAAAACAGGAAACCCAGCACAGAGGACCTAGCATTTGTGCGCGAAGCCATAGCCAGCGGCACCAAATATACTACTGAGACCGAACTGCCAGAAGAAAGAGAAATCGACGAATTTCTCATGGAATTCTCTTTGGATAAAATGTTCACCACAGATGCCTCAGTAGGCAGCAGGGTCGATTCGATTGATGAAGCATTCGAAACTGACACCAGTGATTACGAAATGTCCCATGGCAAAAAACCTCGAGGCAGCGGCGGATGGGTAATTGGTGTTGGTTCAAAAGACGCCAAGGATCATGTGGAATACAGTGGGTCGTTGTCAGACGCTTTGCAAAGGGCCAAACAAGTTGCCAGAGACAAAGGTTTGACCAAAAGTTCATCGCCTGTGAGACTGCACGTCATGTCTGAAAATGATACATATGGTGTGAAACAGAAAAAACACGAGCGTGAAGACGAAATTGCATATAACAAAGAACAGCGTGCAAAACGTTGGAACTTTGGCGATCCATTGCCAGATTCAACACCAGCAGACAATGACCTAGAAGAAATGGAGAAAAACAGCATGATTCAGCACATACCCGGCCAGTCGGGCAAGGTTATCAATCAAAGTGGAGACTTTTATCTTGTGCATGACGAGGATAACTATGATCGTACGATCAAACACGAGTATATTGTGTATCAAAAGACAGGTGAAAGATTCAAAGAGATTGAAAACCTAAACATGCCATACCAAAGACCCAGCGAAGCAATGGCAGTGTTTAAGAAAAAATATATGGCCCCGCATGAAGCCATGCTGGAACGCATGAAAAATCTCGCTGGTATCTAATTATATCAAAAAAATATGTCATGGATGTTTTTAAAATTTGTTCTTACTACTTCAGGACTAATGATTTGCATCCATGACAGGTGATAAATAGTATTGTCAGTAGAGGGACAGAAAGATGACCCAACACTGTCTTTAGACCATTATTAGGCACACAAAGGAGGCACACACAATGGCACTAACTCTTAAAGAAATCCAGGCTAAACTGCTGGCACAGCAGGCCAATAAAGACCGCGCTAAGAATGGCAGCGGATTCGGTGGCGACAATGCCATTTATCCATTTTGGAATAATCCCGAAGGTTCCAGCGCTACCATGCGATTTCTGCCAGACGGCGATGAATCCAACGATTTTTTCTGGCTTGAACGTCTTATTATCAAACTGCCATTCCCCGGAGTCAAGGGAGACTCAGCAGGCAAGGCTGTAGAGGTACAGGTTCCCTGCACTGACATGTGGAAAGCCAACACCTGTCCAATTACTGCTGAAATCCGCCCGTGGTGGAAGGACAAGAGTCTGGAAGATATGGCTCGCAAGTATTATCGCAAGAAGAGTTATCTATTTCAAGGCTTTGTAACTGCCAATCCCAACAAGGAAGATCAAGAACCAGCCAACCCAATACGTAGATTCATCATCAACCCCAGTGTGTTTGACATTGTCAAGTCAATTCTCATGGACAAGGATCTTGAGAATAGTCCCACTGATTATCGACATGGGCGCGATTTTTACCTACTCAAGAATACCAAAGGCGGTTACGCAAACTATTCAAGCAGCAAGTGGGCTATGAAAGAGCGTGCACTCACTGATGATGAGACCAATGCTGTTAACCAATACGGACTATGGAATCTCAGTTCATTCCTGCCAAAGAAACCCGATGCCGCACATCTCGATGCCATTATGGAAATGTTCACTGCTAGTGTAAATGAGGAACTCTACGACACTGACCGCTGGGGTCAATACTATCGTCCAAATGGCATGAGGATGGACGGTATTGCAGACAGTGATTCAGCGGTTGTTGTTCCGCAGACAACACCTGTGACTTCGTCGGGTACTGCAGCTGGTATTTTAAATAAGATTCCAAACAGGGCCGCAACCCAGGTCGATGATGTTCCACCCTGGGAAGAACCACAACCAACCAAACCAGCCGCAGCACCTCAATCCGACAAGCCAAAAATGCAGACGCCGGATGATATTATTGCTGCTATCAGGCGCCGCCAACAGCAGAAGTAAACTGGCTGGGAGGTTGATCCCTCCCAGACCTTTTGAGGCAATGCCAACATCTGACAACATTCTATTGATAGGAGAAAATCGTGCGCCCTTTCGATTTGAGTAAATTTAGGAAAGATTTGACAAAAAATATCCCCGGTATCAGTTTGGGATTCCATGATCCAAAACACTGGGTTGACTGCGGAAACTACGCACTCAACTATTGTATTTCTGGCAATTTCAACAATGGTATTCCACTGGGCAAGGTAACCATGTTTGCTGGGCAATCAGGCAGTGGTAAATCCTATATCTGTTCCGGCAATCTTGTACGTAATGCACAAAAGGACGATATCTTTGTAGTATTGATCGATACCGAAAATGCACTTGACGAAAATTGGTTGAAGCCATTAGGTGTTGACACCAGCGAAGACAAACTGCTGAAAGTCAACATGAGTATGATCGATGATGTAGCAAAACTCATGAGTGATTTCATGAAGGACTACAAGACACGTTTTGATTCGGCGGATGAAAAAGACAGGCCAAAGGTCTTGTTTATACTTGACAGTCTAGGCATGCTGTTGACGCCAACTGATGTGAATCAATTCCAAAGTGGAGACCTCAAAGGTGATATGGGACGCAAGCCAAAAGCACTAGCAGCACTTGTTCGCAATTGTGTTAACATGTTTGGCGAATATGATGTGGGCATGGTAGTGACCAATCACAGTTATGCCAGTCAGGACATGTTTGATCCAGATGACAAGATCTCGGGTGGACAGGGATTCATCTACGCCAGTTCTATTGTAGTGGCCATGCAGAAACGCAAACTCAAGGAAGATGAAGATGGCAAGAAAGTCACTGATGTTCGAGGCATCCGCGCTGCTTGCAAAATCATGAAGACTCGGTATAATAAACCATTTGAAAATGTTGAGATCAAAATCCCCTGGGACAAGGGCATGGATCCCTACAGTGGTCTGATTGAACTTTTTGAGAAAAAAGGAGTTCTGTTTAAAGACAGTACCAAACTCAAATATGTTGACACAAGTGGCAAAGAACACAAATATTTCCGTTCAGCTATTCCCAATAGTCTGTTAGATCAGATCATGGAAGAATGGGACGAAACCAAAATTAACCCCGTGTTGGAAGCAGCGGGAGACATGACAGAAGAACTGGGAGAATAACATGGAAATCGCTGATCGTACTGTTTTAGAAATCTGGGAACTGTTTACAGATTACATCCAACCTGGCAAGAAAAATGATGCAGCAGTGCGTTATCTACGTATTTTTCTTGAACAAGATATTGAACTGGGTGATCTAGAAGACCTACGTGAAGAAGACGAACACATCGACTATGCTCTGGATGAACTTAAAAACGACCTAGATGAGGACTACGCCGATGATACAGAATACGAAGAAGAATAAATTCAGCAATAGATTCCTTGCGAAGGAATCTATTGCTGATATTGATCATCTGCAGAGGCCGGGATCAACGACCAAAAAGAAATTAGATTTATCTAATCGTAATTCTATGAATACAACACAGCTAGATCGCAAAGACAACAGCATGATCAAACACAAGATCGTGCATCATACACCTAGTCAAACGGATCATGACTCGGTTGAAAACACATTGAAACCTGCAATTGTCATGTCTGATCATGAACTGCGTGAACTTCTAGTTAGATCTGATCTAGCGGCCAATTCATTAGATCCAATACAAACAGCTGCGGTACAAACTGAACTACAGGCCAAAACGCTGCTGATGCTCAATGCCATAGACTGGAAACTGTGGGTATTATACAACAAATTTGCCAAGGCATAATACATGTGGTATAATCGGGTAGTTGAAGATCTCTTTGAAATTACAAATGCCATAACTCATTTTAACAAAGAATTAGATCTAGCTCAAAACGAAACAAAGATCACAGGTAATCTCGAAAAAAACTCACAAGAACTATCTGGTATTACCAGTCATCGATTTGGACAACTGCAGGAAATCGAAGCCATACTGAAACATGTTAACATTCGCTATGACAAACTACGCAGCGATCATTATCGCAAATATTTAGAAAGATACAATCGACAACTAACAGACAGAAGCATAGAAAAATATATCGACGGTGAAGATGACGTGGTCAGTATGGCAACTATCATCAATGAAGTAAGCCTAGTTAGGAACAAGTATTTGGCTTTGATGAAGGGACTTGATATCAAAGCCTGGCAAATTGGACATATTGTCAAGCTACGGGTGGTTGGTTTAGAAACCATAACCCTTGAGAACAATACTCGATTTTAGGCATGATTTCTGATTCTACCTGGTTGAAGATTCTGATCAATAATTTTTTGGATAATTCTCAAACAGGTAGAATTGCGTTATTACGTCTTGATGCTATTTGCGTTCCTTGACAGCACTCTTGCCAAACATTGGATTATTTTTACCTGCTCCAGCCATTATTAAATGTTTCTATAATGATATTTTTCAACAGCAGCCGAGACACAATATTAACTGACTACGAGCTTTGCAGGTACCTTGTATTACCGGATCCAAGACAAACAGGAAGATAAAGAATGATAAAGACCGCTGAGATAGTCATTACTGACGAAGTTGGGGTAAAGATTGAAGGCCTTGATCTAGCCACCAGGCGGGCATGTGTCAATGCAGTGAAATACTTCCTACCACATGCAAGATATAGTCCAGCATACAAGCTTGGAAGATGGGATGGGTGCCAGAGCTTTTGCACCCTGGGAGGTAGGACATATCTAAATCTTCTCGATAAAATACTTCCAGTACTGATCAAGGAAGGCTATGAGTTTGAGATCAAAGATTGTCGAGCATCCCACAGTTTTGAGTTTGAGAAGATTGATGAGAATTTCCTCAGCCATATCAGTTGGCCTGCTGGGCATAGATTTGCAGGTGAGCCTATAGTCATCCGTGATTATCAGATACAGGCCATCAACGAATGCATCAACAACCTACAGGGAATCTCCATTGCACCAACCAGCGCGGGGAAGGCTCAACCTCTATCAAGCCTTGTTAAGGTTCCTGGTGGCTGGAAGGCAATGGGGGATATCGTGATAGGTGACCTCGTTACGACACCCGACGGATCTTCGGCTGTAGTCAGTGGAACCTTTGATCATGATCCAAAGGATGTGTATGAGATCACATTTGAGGACGGTCGCAAGGTTAGATCATGCGACGAACATCTGTGGAAGGTACATAACCACAATTGGACCGAAAAATGGAAGGTAATCTCTCTTAAGGAGATCATCAAGTATCAGGCAACCAACCAACGGACCATGTCAGTCCCTTTACCAACGATGGTATCTGATGCAACGAATGATACAGACTTACCAATTGATCCGTACATACTGGGAGCATTACTTGGAGATGGATCATTTAGAGATAATTTTGGCATCTCAACAGCTGATCAGTTCATTGTCGATAAAATCTCATCTAAGCTTGACCCGAGATATGTTCTAAAACACAAGGATCGATATGATTATAGCATTTCATTTGGCTCAAATGAGCTTCATATGGAAGCAAGATCTAAATGGATGCGTGATATCAACACACAGCCAGATATCAAAAAACCAACATACCATCTCTACAAGGCACGTATCAAAGAACTTGGCCTAAAGGGAGCGTATAGTCATACCAAGTTTATACCGCCTATATATCTCAACAGTAGCTATTCGCAGAGACTGTCATTGATACAAGGTCTTCTGGATACTGACGGATATGTTGACAAGCGCGGATGCATTTCGTTCACAACAACTAGCCAACAATTGGCCGATGGATTTGCAAAACTGCTCCATAGCATCGGAGGTATTGCCAATATCACCACCCGCACCAACCGGATTTATAAGGGAGAAATGATACCTTGTAAGGATGTTTATAACGTGTCTGTATACCATCCAACACCTAGCATACTAGTCACGATGCCTAGGAAGGTTGATCGTGTATCATCGAGAGTTGTAAGACGGAGTCCGATGCTCCATATTACTGATATCAAAAAGGTATCCAATGAACCGGTCCGGTGTATTATGGTCGATCATCCAGATCATCTATATCTAACAGATGGATATGTTGTAACTCACAATACCATCATCACGGCAAGCCTGAGCATGCTGGCTGAGAAATACGGTAGGACCATCGTCATCGTTCCCAACAAGAATCTCGTTCAACAAACTGAGGAGGATTATCGCAACATCGGGCTCGACGTTGGTGTGCTTTATGGCGATCGCAAGGAATATGATCGGCAGCATACCATCTGCACATGGCAAAGCCTCATGGTGCTCGACAAGAAGAGCAAAGATGCATTAGACGATGAACAGCTGGCGGTATTCATAGACAATCTAGTTGCAGTTATATGTGACGAGGTGCATGGAGTGAAGAACCTAAATGTGTTGCACAATCTTCTCACTACTACCTTTTCTAACATACCAATCCGGTGGGGGTTGACCGGGACCATTCCTGAGGAGGAATATAATCAGGTCAGCCTTTACAGCGCAATTGGGCCTATCATCGGCAAGCTATCGGCAAAGGAACTGCAGGATAAAGGGTATCTTGCCAAGTGCCATGTGAATATACTACATACCCAGGATGCGGTATCGTACGGCGACTATCAAGGAGAGCTAAAGTACTTGGTCACCAACCGTGATCGTCTATCTTGGATGGCTGGTAAGATCAAAGAGATAGCTGACACTGGCAACACCTTGGTGTTGATTGATCGAATCGAAACAGGTGAAATACTGCATGAGATGATTGCTGACTCAACTTTCATCAGCGGACAAATGAAAAGCACCAAGAGAAAGGAAGCATACAAGGACATCAATCTAGCGGATAATGCCGTGATGATCGCCACATATGGTACCACCAGCACTGGCATCAGTATCAATCGCATATTCAATCTGGTATTGGTTGAACCGGGAAAAAGCTTTGTTCGTGTGATACAAAGCATTGGACGTGGCTTGCGGAAGGCAGATGACAAGGAGGCTGTTGAGATCTACGACATTGCTAGCAAATGCAAGTTTTCAAACAAACATTTGTTAAAACGCAAGAAGTTCTACGATTCGGTCGAATATCCATATACTACTACAAAGGTATCATATCAACCTTGAGAAATTTGGACTAGAAGATCAAAGATAACGTGATGACCTGATTGGAATTTGGTGTGAATCCGCATTAAATAGCTGCCAAACCCATCACTAGGAGAAGGGCTATACGGATCCTCACGCACGAAAATAAATCATATGCAATAAATCAAATCCCCGATCGCGTCGAAGATCTAAGATATTGTGTATTGGACTATTCAAACCAAGCAGACGTTGACTATTATTTCTTACCAATGATATTTTTGGAGAGTTTTAATAGTCCTTGTATAGATCTACGCATAGGCGAATATAGCCTACAGATGCCGTTGGATTGGAGTGTAATAATAGGAGATATGCATCTTGGACATCTTGAAATCATGCCTTTGGTCTATCTTATGGACAAGGATTTTGATGTCTATTGTTTTAATCCTATCAAAGGCTACATGCCACGATTCCTCAAATTAGAAATTATCAACACATGGCCCGATGTCAAGTGGTATTTTCCCAAGTTGAAAAATGGACATTTGCTTGCAGTACCTTTAAAAGAAGGCGACAATCCACTGTGTGCATTTTTTGTCAAGGAAATTGCCAAGATACCAGACAATCTTGACATACGTAAACTTTTTTAGATAGAAATCCCCGCTGATTTCGCTCTGGCTAATCAGCGGGGATTTCTGAGTCTGCCTATTAACAGAGCAGTTTTATGCCGTTTGCAGCACTGCTTGACCTGGGGCCGGTATGCAGCCAGTTGGTACCCAGGTGTAGGTGTTGTTGTTGAATGTTGAAACTGTTAGGTTGCGGATAATTTCAGCATATTCAGTGCTGGCCACCGGCGACACAGTTATAGTTGGTCGAGCTGGCCCAAAAGTTCCCGGAGCACATATTGTAAGTGCTGTTACAGCCCCGCAGGTCACTGTTCCCGATATCCTGGCAAAACCACAGCCGCTGACCACAGGAGCAACTGCTTGATAGTTGCTGCCACCTGCAATTATATGCGTACTGCTGATGCCATAGGTAGCAGTAGCAGCAGCACCAGTGCCGCGACCAGTTTGTGCTGTAAAAGCAACTGGGTTGCTGGGCGGAGTAGTGTAGTCACCAGAATTATGTACACGAAGAGCCGTCACATCCCAGCGTAGATTAAATGACGCTGACCTAGCCCAGGTGTTGGCAGTAGTAGATGAACTAAACACTGTGGTGTTGCTGATGCTGCTATTAGTAGCATTACCAGCACTGGTTATTGTAACCCCGCCGATGTTGCCATTGCCTGAGGTGGTTGCCACAGTGATCACTGTTGGCGTTGCCCAACCAGTATAGTTCCAAGTAAAGGTATCGCCAACAGTATAACCGTTGTTGGTATGGATATTACCAACAGCACCCAAGGCCACTGATTCAACAGTGGCATTTGCACGGTGATTGGTAAAATATGTGCCTCCATTAACACTGAGAATCTGTCCTGGAACATATCCTGCTGCTGTAGTACCAGAACCGCCAGATGTAACAGCAAATGATGTCACACCAATATTCGCAACTGCTGAGGCACCACTGCCGGTGCTGCCATATGGACGCACAGTGACATTGGCCTGTCCTGGCTGCAGAGCTACACCGCCATTGGTTAATTGCACTCGGTTGCTGTAATTTCCGCAAACAGAGACCATGTTGTAGGTATTGGTGGCTCTTTGCGTGCAGATCCATGCCAGTGCGGTGCCCGGCTTGCAGATGAAATATGCAGTGGCCTGCAACTGTTGTCCAGTGTGACTGGTGTTGCCAATATAATTGGCGTTAATCGGGCGTCCCATGTTGTTTTATCTCCTGTTGATGTTGCCGTTCTAGGGCTACGCGGTTGGGTGACCGCATAATGCTAGATAACTTTATTTAGCAGAAGATAAAAAAAGAACGGCATCATGCCTTGTATAATGCCAAAAACAGCGCAACAATAAAACATGCTTGGAGATGTGTCGCATGGCCTCAGATAAAAAACACAAATTAGATCTAGGCGAAGTGCTGTCTGCACTGGACGAACGCGATCTTGGATATTATGACAGACTCACTGCAGAGGAAAAGAAAAGTTATGTTCCTCTGGTATTGATGCGCTACATGAGTTCGCTGAATGGACAGAACAAAAATGCTGCATATGCAGTGGTAGCAACCAACGATCTAGTAAACATAGGATTTTGGAGCCTCACAAAACATCCAGAACTTCAACATAAACTGTTGTGTCTCACAGGTCTCGGTGGACGACAATTCCGTCCTTGGTTGAGTGCCAAAAATTCAAAAAAAAACAACAAAATCGACGCTTGGTTACTAGAAAAATTCCCAGGATTAAATAATGATGAAGTAGCCATCATAAAATCCTTGCATGATGCCAAAAGTTGGGCGGTGTTCCTCAAAAGCAGCGGTATTGGTGATGGAGAAGTCAAAGAAATGCTCGAAGCATGGAAAAAACAAACCGCATGACAGGTTTTGAGTGTGAGTTTTGTAATAGGAAATTTGCCAAAGAATCATCACTGATAAATCACTCCTGTGAAAAAAAGCGTCGGTGGTTCACTAGAGATGACCCGCATGCAAGGTTTGGATTCTTTGCATGGAGCAGATTCTACGAACTCAACTCATTCAACAGGAGTAAAAATTTCAAAAACAGCCAAAGGAATTTCATAGAAAGTCAGTTTTATCTTGCATTTGTAAAATTTGGCCGGCACATATGTGATCTCAATGCTATTGATCCTGAAAAATTTATAGACTATGTGATCAAAAACAATTTGCCGTTGGACAAGTGGACACATGATTTTGTCTATGAACAGTATGTGCGAGAACTCACTAGGCAAGAATCAGCTGAAGACGCATTGGAGCGCAACATCATGTTGATGAACGAGTGGAGCATGCAGAATGGTGAACCTTGGCCGGAATTTTTTCGCAAAGTCAATGCCAACCAAGCAGTATCTTGGATACGTAGTGGTCGCATTTCTCCGTGGTTACTATATAATGTTGACAGTGCAGTTGATCTTTTTGAAAGGTGCACGCCAGAACAGTTGTCTATGATCAAAGAATATGCTCCCCCGGGGCCTTGGAAGATACGATTTAATAAAAGCCGAGACAGTTGTGAATTTATACGCAACACACTTAGAGAAAATGGAATGTGAAACATGAGTGACACTTATCAAGATATGTATAGCAGTGAAGCTGCACTTGAAAAACCATCTATGGACCAAGAACGAGGCAGTTTTCTGCTCAATCGCGGGTTGATCAAAGACATCACTATAGATGGTAAAACCATTTCTGTAGTAGACGCCGCAGTGGTGATAAAACTTGAAAATCTCGTGAGAACCTTGGCAGCAGATCTTACCAAGGTAACCAACGATCTGCGCAGTATCCGTGATAGGATGAGTATAAACGAACGCAAACTATCAACCGTGACTGCAGAACTAGATAACAAAGTCAGTTATGAATAAAACTACTCAGATCCCAGCAGGCGATGTTGATATAGACTTTGCTGATCGCAACATGGCCCTTGCTGGTTTAGATCATGTTCCTGCTGCTATCATACGCAACAATACCATAGTCAAACACAATACCGGAGTCTATTTCCATGCAGTGCCAAGTGATCCTATATCGGGCATTGCTTCATTGCACTATGAGGACGCTGAACAGCGTGGATGGTATAAGATAGATCTGCTGAATGTGCATGTCTATGAAATGGTCAAAAATGAACAGCACCTGCTGGACCTTATGAATAGAGAATTTGACTGGAACCTGTTGACCTTTCCAGAATTCACATCCCAATTGATACACCTTGGCAACCATGGGCCGTTGGTGGCCAGTGTGCGACCGTGTAGCATAGCAGATTTGGCCATGACATTGGCACTGATAAGGCCGGGCAAGCGACATCTCATTAATACCTGTCAGAGCCTGGGATTTGATGCAATCCGCAATGAAATTTGGCAACAAACGGACGGTGGTTATTCATTTCACAAGAGCCATGCAACTGGCTATGCTGTGTTGGTCAAAGTGCATGCCAATCTGTTGATTGAGCAACTCAACAGCAATTGACAGATTTTTATAAAGCGCTATAATGACATGCAACTTAGGAGTCCAAAATGCCGTCAAGGGTGCTGAAACTCAAATCTGAAACCAACAGTCTTGGTACAACGGTGTATCTTGTTGATAAAAACCGCAGTTATAATGAAAAAATTGTCGAATATTTGGATTATAACCCATTGAAGAACAACAAGGCAAATTTAACCGGCGGTTTACTATTCCGCAGTCCGGATATTGCCGCAGATGTATGGCCCGGCACACTAGAGACGCTGTCGCGCATTGATGGAGAATTTTCTATCACCGCTAGGCTAACCACCGACAAGAACAAAAAGCAGCAGATCACAGCCTGGGCTAGATTCTCCGACAAGAATGATGCCGCTATGTTTGCCTGGGCTAATGTGCAACACTGGCAGAAATGGAGTGATGCACAGGATGCAGAAGATCGTGCTGAGACCAAATCCAAGAAAAACACGTTGAAAATTACCAAGGATGGTAGATTGGTGGGCAATGTTACTTTGACCACGCTGTCAGACTAGGGTGTCTTGACCAACTGAATAGTGCGACGTTTCAATTTTTTGTTGATGAGATCCATGACGCTGATCGAAGGACCTTCGATCAGCGTGACTTCCTTGCGAGCAAAGGTCTTGAGATATTGCTTGAATGGTCTAAATCTTTCGCGAAGAAAGAGATTAATTGGGATAGTCCGGTTACTTTCCCACCACCAAGTTTCACCACAAGATAAAAACTCTCGTTTTACATTCTGTGGCAATGTGGGCTCCAGTACATATAAACTGACAAAATTTCCATCATAATTCTGCATGATTCCGATGTGTTCGGAATTGAGATATCTTATAATGGTTAGAAATGGAAATTTTTCTTGCAAAATTGCGTGAGTTTCTGGGTTCATAATATCAACTGGTCTGTTTGTGGTATTTATAACAGGAAGTGAACGTTGGTTAATAAAACGATAAATACCTTTAGAGAGGCAAATGGCAGCACATGGTCGACCAAGTTTTGTTCAAATACAAAGAGTATGTACAACTCTGGTATACCAAAGGTAATGCTCCCAACATAAATCCACCCATGATACAGTACAATACCAAAATTTACAAAGGCGCTACAAATACCATAGATTTTGTGGTTAGAAACAATGACCGTAAGCCGGTTAATTTGGCCGGATATCAGATAGACGCACTAATACAGCGTGTTGAAAGTGTAACCACTGTACCAGGCAATGGCTACAATCCACTAGCAGAACTGTTGTTGATTCAACCAGTTCAGACACTGCAGGATACTGCTGGTACAGCACGTTTGACGCTGACAGATCTTGAAATTGGACAATGGCTTGGCGGCTATTACCGCTATACTATCAGACTCACAGCAGTTACGGGCGAACAGACCTTTCTATTTACTGATATAAATCGCAGTACATATGGTAATTTTGAACTGATTGAGGGCATGAGCACGTCATTGGTCCCAGCCATAAACATTCCAGCCTATCAATTTACTCCTGAGACAGTAGACGATCTCACCAATCAATATATATTTGCCTCTGGTGCTCTACAGGGCAATGCCCAGGCAGAGCGCAGCAGTGGTATGCATACAATGGTAGCCTACACCGGCAACGGGTATGCTGGAAAGTTTTGGATACAGGCCAGTCTCACATTGAATGCCCCCAATAGTGTAGATTGGACCAATATACCAATAGGTAATGGCACTGACTACTTTCAATACTCGCCGCCATATAACAGTCCACCGATCAAAGTTTTTAATTTCACCGGTAACTACTACTGGGTTCGTGCTGTGTTTGAAAACCCTCTGTATCAACAGTGCGGTATGTGCAATCAATACTATCAAACCACACCAATAATTCCCAGTTGTGGTCCTTTACCATTTACCTGCGCCAGCCGTAATAATCGTCAGTTTCAGCCTCCCCAGGGACCATGGACTTGTGGACCAAATCCGCCAGCATGGCCACCAAGGTGTTGCACACCTCCACCTCCATATCCGCCAGCACCATATCCTCCGCCCCCGGGTCCATACCCACCGGCACCTCCTCCTATACCTTATCCAAACCCACCGCCTGGGCCACCACCACCACCGCCATGTAATCACGGATACTTTGCTGGAATTCTCTATAAAAACTGAGGTTGTAATACCAATTACCACCGTATAAACTAGAGTGATGTTGCTTGTTCATCAACTGGTACAGGATCATCTACCAACAAAACGTCGACAAACGGCCAAAGGTTGGATAACATTCAACGGAGTCTGTTGTCATCACAGAGGTCACAATCCTGACACTCGTTCTCGTGGTAATCTGTTGATCAGTGCAGATGGCAGTATGGTAATCAATTGCTACAACTGCGGTTTCAAGACCATGCACAAAGGTGGCGATATCAGCGGTAATTTTGAAATATGGCTGGGTTACCTAGGTATTCCTCGTGCAAAGATACAGGCTGCCAAATTGGAATTGTTGAGTTTAAAACTCAGCGGAGAGATAGAATCAATTGAAACTGGTGACTTCTTACGACCAGAAAATTTTCCTGAGGCGTCATTACCAAAACACGCTAGACCAATTAACGAATGGCTAGAGTCAGATGAAGTAGCCCCAGAACTGGCGACCTGTATGGAATATCTCATCAGCAGAGGACGTGCTGTGGCAGAAAATCATTCCTATTATTGGACTCCGATCACACGCTGGGATCTTAATCATAGGATACTGATACCATTTTATCATCGTGATCGCATCATCGGATGGACAGGTAGATATGCAGGTTTACCTCCAAAAGAAGTACCGCGTTATTATAATAGTGATTTACCAAGTGGATACTTGTTTAACAACAGTGTGTTGGATCACAAGAACAGACGGTATGTCCTGATAACAGAAGGTCCATTTGACGCCATAGCAGTGGATGGGATTGCTGTGCTGGGCAGTAAGATCAACCAACAACAGATAGCATGGTTGAATTCATCACCTAAGGAAAAGATTGTAGTGCCGGATCGACAGATGAAAAACCAAGAACTAATAGACACGGCTCTAGAACAGGGATGGTCGGTGAGTTTTCCTGACTGGGCACAGGGCATCAAGGATGCTGCAGATTCTAGCAAACGATATGGTAGGTTATATACTATAGCCAGTGTTATACAGGCTAGAACCAAAAGCACGTTGGAAATCAGCATGAAACGACAGATGATGAGGAGTTAACGTGGCCAAAACACCTACAGAAACCAAAGAATACACTGAGGAAAAACAAAAACTACTCATTGACGTCCTTTTGAGCAGCGAAGAAATCTTTGCTCGCTGCCAAAATATCCTCAATGCCAAGTACTTCGTCAACAAATATCGCCCTGCCATGCGATTTATCATGCAGCATGCTGAAAAATATCGCATCTTACCAAAATTTGAACAGGTCAATGCTGAAACTGGGCTAACATTTAACAAGATAGAAAACATAGCCCCACAGCATCAGGATGCTTTTCTAGACGAGATTGAAGAGTTCTGTAAAAACCGTGCACTGGCTGATGCGGTGTTGAATGCTGTCGATCTCATAGAAAAAGGCAACTACGGCGAAGTTGAAAAATTAGTTAGAGAAGCCATACTGATTAGTCTGCAAAGTGATATAGGCACTAACTATTTCGAAGATCCTAGATTAAGGCTGATGAAGATCAAAGACAACAATGGTCAGATCAGCACTGGCTGGCGAGACATTGACGACAAACTCTATGGTGGAGTAAATCGTGGTGAGATAACCATTTGGTGTGGCGGTAGTGGATGTGTAGTGGCAGATACCAAGATTCAGATCATTAAATTGTTAGATTTGTCAGAGTCAGCAAGGTGAAGCAGATCTCAAGAAGAAAGGTTCAATATAGATGATTTACAACGTAAAAAAATATGAATATGTCAATCAGTATTATACTGCTGCTCAGATTGAATCATATTGCGCTGGTGACAACTCTAAATTAGATAAACTTTGGCATTCTGCACAACCAGTGGAAATCACAATAAAGGATTTTATTGACCAATGGGAATACGGCAAATATTTGATTAACAGTCCCGACGGATACATACCCGTTGTTGATACTATTATTAAGCAGAAAATAAAGATGTATGAGATAACAACAGAATTGGGCAAGTCGTTGACCTGCAGTTATGATCATTATCTACAGGGCCCGTCAGCGGAGTGGATATACGCTCAGAATCTCAGCATTGGAGACAAGATACTAACCAAAGACGGTATAGAACGCATAACCTGTGTGCAAGAATTACCCGGAGACACGACATATGACATTGAAGTAGGACACGAAAATCATAGGTACTACACCAATGGGCTATCTAGCCACAATAGTGGCAAATCGCTGTTCTTGCAGAACATTAGCCTCAACCTGGTCAAACAGGGTATGAATGTAATCTACATCACATTGGAGTTGAGTGAGGAACTTTGTAGCATGCGCATGGACAGTATGTTGAGCGAAGTTCAAACCAAAGAAATCTTTCGCAAGATAGATGAGGTAGAAATACGTGTAAAACAAGCAGGCAAGCGCAGTGGTTTGCTGCATGTCAAACAGTTACCCCAAGGCAGTACCTGCAATGATATCAAGGCCTATCTCAAGACCTATGAGATTGAAACACAACGTAAACCAGATGTTCTAGTTGTAGACTATCTCGATCTATTGTTTCCCAACAACAAGAAAATTGACCCCAGCAACCTATTTGTCAAGGACAAGTTTGTCACAGAAGAACTGCGCGGACTAATGGTAGAACGTCAAATGATTGGCATGACCGCCGCCCAGTTGAATCGCTGCCTTTCTACAGATACTGAGGTAGTTTCAAATGGAGTTAAAACAAAAATCTTAGAAGTTAACGTTGGCGATTGGCTAGATTCATCTGAAGGTCCAGTGCAAATTTTAGAAAAATTGCCTGTAATTAAACAACCAGTGTTCAAAATCACAACAAAAAGTGGTAAAACTGTGACATGTAGTGCAAAACATAAATTTCCCACCAAATCTGGATTAAAAAGTTTAGAATCTGGGCTAAAGATTGGCGATTCTTTGTCTGTAGTGATAAACATGTATCAACTTTTTAAAATAGATGACGAAATTACATCAATTGAATATATTGGAGTTGAAGATACAGTAGATATAAATGTATCTGGAAATAAATTATTTTATGCCAACGAAATTTTAACACACAATTCCTCAGTTCAAGAACAAGAACACGATCACAGTCATATTTCGGGTGGTATTTCCAAGATCCAAACGGCGGATAATGTGATTTCTATCTTTGCCAGCGCTGCTATGAAAGAACGTGGTCAGTATCAGGTGCAGTTTCTCAAGACGCGCTCGTCTAGTGGTGTTGGTAGCAAGGTCAATCTTGGATTTGATCCAAATACCTTGCAGATATTCAACAGTGATGATGACAGTGCAGCAGTTGTAACCAGCAGTGCCACTGCAGATGTTTTTGCAGATCTCAGAAGGAAGAATTCATCCGCTGCTAAGAAGGCTGATGGCGACCAAAAGTCTACAGATTCAACAAAAAGCATCAAAGATCTCAGCGCATTAACAGCACTGGTACGTCGTTAATGCGCTGACTTGTACTGTAGCACATCTCCAACCAGCAGCATCAGAGCCACTACTATGTGTGAAAATTCTCTGCTGCTGATGGCCTGCTCATCGCCCTCAACATGGTTTACCATGCTGGCAATACTTTTCAATGCTGATGCTTCTTGACCATTTTTGGCGGCTGTAAGTGCAGACACTACACCTGTCATAACATGTGAAATGCCGCCATTTTTTGTTCGATTATTCATACCCTTGATGATATGGTAGACCAGTTTGGTTGCCTGAAGTTTAGACACTGGACTGGTATTACCGGCATCCTTGATTACTGTTGTTAGATCTTTAATGCTGGCAATTTTGGTTTTGGTATCATTAGCCTCGGTAATTTCTTCAGTTGATTCAGCTGCAGATACGGCCTTGATATTATTCAACAGGGATCCTTTATCGCCCGATGCCAACATATGATCAAATGCCGTAGCCAGCGCCAGAGTTTGTTTACTGTCTAGTTGCGGTTTATCGCTTTGTAGTGCCGCTATAGCACTTTTGAAACTACCCTGAAGATCCTGCGGAATGTCAAGCCTTTGTATCAGTTCACCAACATTGAGATTACCTGCTATCTTCTGAAGTCCGGCTGGTTTAGTCAAAAGGTCATCAATAGATTGGCTGCTTTTGGAGGCTGACAAATCATCGGCTTCATCGACTGCAGACATATATTCAGATAGTGTATCTACCAGACGCCTAAAGTCTTCGGCAATATATTGTGACATGATTTGACTCTCCAAGGTATCAGTCTATTTATATATTTGGCTAGCAGGTATAAATATCGCTAGATCAAACAGGAATATATCGTGGATCATATTAAGAATTTCATAGATGAACTCGACGCGATTGTTCCAGCAAAGAGCAAACATACCGTCATCGAAAGCAGAGCCACTCATCTCATTGCTAGTGCAGTTAATCTTGTGCGCTTAATCAGAGAAAGTTATCCGACTGAGCAGGCCGAAGATTTGGTCAAACGTTTGCATCGCAGCATCCTTAGTGAGGATGACAAAAAATTCACCCGCAAAATCAAAGAATTGAGGAAAGACAGATGAACTCGGAGATGAGACATTATCTTGACATCGTAGAAGATAAAAATTCAATAATACACGAAGGAATACTGGACAGTATCAAGAAATGGGTATCAGGCCTTGGAGGCCCGGTAAAACAACGCGGCCAAGAATTGATCAACGATCTTGCAGCACAATTGAAAAGCAAATATGGTGCTGCTGTCCCAAAACAGACACAGCAGGCCAATCGTGATTGGATGTGGGGCAAACTTACTTATAAAAATCTCTATGACTTTTTAAAGAAAAACCAATTTGAGGATGCTGATATTGATACAGCATTGCGTAATTCTATAGTCAGCAACAACCTCAAACAGTTGTTTCGTACTCTACCAGCAGATGTTGAAAAACCAACACTGCCGCTGAAAGGCGCAACCATACGGAACAATACTAATTTTATCTCTGCGGCTGTTGACAGCCAGACTAAACAGTACCTATCAAAGGCCATAGCGCTGGCTGTTATAGATGGTCTTTCATATATTGATCAAGATAAAAAAAGCCAAGAGAAGCCAACAGCACCTTCGACACAACCGCCCGATACCACTGCAGAGCCAACTGCATCAAAACCTTCTGCTGGTACTGCACCAGCAACCTCTCCGGCCACTGCTGAAGATCCAGTGAAAATTAAAGCAGCAGTTGACAAACTGAAAACCTATCTAGCCAGTAAAGGAGCCGCAGCGTGATGAAACAGCATCAATGGGCTTATCAGCAATATGGTTGGACTGACTTGACACCTGCCAACCGTCTAGTTTTTGAAAATATAGAACTGAATGTCATGCCTCTGCGCAGGAATCTTAAGATCCTAATGGAAGCAGAACTATCACAAAATCAAATTGAACAAATGTTCAAATATGCAGAGGACATCAGCAGGCAAAAAGGCTATAAGACTGGGTTTGGAAAGGCTGCAAGCCTACCAAAAGAAGCCATGTCAAAGGTCAATGGAGTCTTGGGAAAGTTTGGCACAGAATTACAAAATAGTGCACCAGTCAAGGCGTTTGATCAAAAATTTGATGAACTCAAAGACAAGATAAAGACCAAATTAGGATCATCCAAAAAAGGACAGGACTTTGTAATATTCATCGAGCAATTAGGCTCTGCAGCCAAAGCCAACCCAGTTTGGCAATCTGCCATAATAGGCCTTTTGGTAGCAGGATCCAGTCTGTTGTTGGGACCAGCAAGTATCCCTGTTGTGGGCTTTCTCTTAAAAGGCGCAGCCGAACTAATAAAGGGTGAAAAACTCAGTACTGCTATTGGCAAAGGTGTAAAAACTGCAGCATTTGGTTATCTGGCAGGGCATGTTATAGGATCAATTGTCAGTTGGGCACAGGGATTGCATGTGGTAGCCAATACTATTGCACCTGATGTAGTCAAGGTTACTATAGATGCCAGCCAAAATCTACATGGAATAGCCAGCAAATTCCACTTGTCCGATGTTGTTATGACCGTAGCTGATAAGGCTAAATTAGATAAATTGATATTGGATTTTGGTGATCCGTCGCATATTGGCAGCGCATACAAAAACCTATTGAATTTTTCAAAACATCTAGCCAGCCCTGAATATGTTTCCCAACTTGCACAGCAGGCTGGTACAGCAGCAGTAAATCAAGCATCACAGGCAGCCTTTGCTAACAGTGTACAAAACATAGGTGCTGTAATTCAAGCTGCCGCCGGCGGCGCAGCCAGCGCAGCAGGAGCAAAAGATCTAAAAGAAACTCGACAATTACCTCGTGCAGTAATGGAAGGTATGTGGGCCGACCTAACACTGAAGTTTGGCGCTGGTAAATTGAATAAAACATGGATCAAAGCCGGACGTCCCACGGACAGTGTTGATATTGCCGAAATGTTGGCCAACATGGGTATGGACAACGACGATATTGGAGAACTTATGACCAAATCTGGACTGTCGCCTGATGACGTTTCTGCTACCTTGAAAGGGTTAGCCACATTAGGTGACGACGAAGGTCTTGAGGCTCCATTTGTCAGTGGTATTGAGGATCTCGATAATGAAGCTAAAAAGATACTCAAGACACAGGGTGAAAAAGCCTTTGACGACTTTTGGAAGGCAAAACTTCCAGAACTGGAGAAAAAGGTATCCCCTGCTACACCCCCTGCCACACCCCCTGCTACACCCCCTGCTACACCCCCTGACCCTGCCGCTGCCGCTGCCGCCCTCGCCACCGATCTGCGTAATGGCATTGCCGCTGCCATACCCCCTGCCAAAAAAACACGGACTGGTGGTAAACAACCTGGACAAGTCAGCCAGACACAGAATGCTAAACAAAAGCGTGCCGCTAGAGCAGCTGCCAAAGCCAAACTTAGTGAAAGTATTGACAGGAAACTTGCAGCAATCAATGAAATACTTAGTATCATCAGAGAAAACAAACTCAGCAATCGCAGCAGGAAAATCAAAATAAAAGCACTGCTGGAATATGCATCAGGTGGCAGCACGTCTGCAGGCAATATAGGCAGCATACCTGGTACAGGCGGCCCAATGATGCCTGTAATAAGACGCATGCCAGCCGGACAAAGTTTTTTTGGGCCAGCAGGCACGTTACCAGCAGAGCAAAACCAAAAAAGACGCAAGACCAAGGGGAAACGTAGTTCAAAATCAAATGTGACATAAATATGTTTGCAAAACAAGATTTGCACTTTTAAGGAGAACAAATTATGGCCTATAATTCAGGCACCAACAACCGTGTAAACGGTGGTGCTCTTGGTGGGAACTTCCTCACAGGTAGCATGGATTTTTTCACCGTTGCTACCCTGGTACCAGTGTTCCAGACCAACGTTGATACCCCCATCAACCTGCTCTACACCCAACAGGGCTACAGCACTTGGCAGACTGTTACAGTTGTTGACGGTACTGGCACGGCTCAGACCTACAGCACAGCATCAGCTTACCAGGATGCTTATACCAAGCAGTACAACTTGAACCTGCTGCAACAATTGTTTGCACAAAATGTCAACCCAGTTGCCATCAGTGTTAACTATGCAACATCTTCAAATCCAAGTGCCATTAACCTAACTGCTACACAGTTGAACAGTGTCACTAACTACAGCTACAGCAACGACTTCGGCTCAGACTATGATGGGTCCATGACTGTTTATTACGTGAAGTTCATCACTGAGCGTACACAGTATTGGTATGTAAACGGATCAACCCTCAACAGCCCCAACTGGGATACCAATTCAACTGGTTATCAGTTCCTTGATGCGCTGGATAATGCAACAACAGCTGGTGTGACTGTGTTTGATCTACAATCACCAGTGCTGAACGGTTCAACCACAGCAGGTACTGTTACATCACTTAGTAACCAGACTGTCAACGTCAACACCAACTACTTTGAAGTTGCCCCAGGTGCAACACTCAACACAGTTGCTTATGTTGCTACACTTGCCAATGCTGGTTCACCTAACGTACCAAACCAGAACGCTCTTCCAACTCCATAATTGCTGTTGGACAAGTGAATAATCATGAAAGGCGCAGCGATGCGCCTTTCATGATGATCAACGCATAAATATTCTGCAATGTTATTAGATCACATGTTCAGACCATCAGGTCCACTACAAATTGTCATTGTCCGCAAGGATGGTCGACTCTTTCACGACACACGTCCCCTTCCCCAGACCACCGACAATGATCTGTCGGATAAACCGTTGTTTCCGATCAGCAAAGACAGGTCATGAAAACTTCACACGACTACCTTAGATCTTTATCAGAATTTTCAAAGGAGGACAATATGAAACCCATGCACATTGTAGCAGAGCAGACCAATGAAGAATTAGTATTGTGGAATACCGAGGATGACCGTTGGAGCCGTCGTGCTAAACATCCCCTACGTGTGAATGAAGTTCCTCGTGAAAGTACGATAATCTGGGAACAGGGTGATATGGCGTTGTACAAGTCACATCCAGTTGAAGTGACCGTGCCAAGTGGACCAAATGGTACCATAGGCATTATCTACGAAGGGCAAACCAAGATGGTACTAAAATCACGTCTTACCAAGATCGACGAGTCTGTATTTGGCAATATGCAGGCGATATTGCCCATTAACCGCATGATGCAGTTGGCCGGTATCAGCACCCCGCAGATCATGACGCCAACTGATCAGATTGCTGATGGAGACTCAGCTGTACAATTGACAGAAGACACGGGGACATTGTTTGATCAACTGTACAAAACCAATTTTGCTGGGCAATACAGGAACAATCCCACCGCAGCACAGGTAGCAACTATTGGTCAGATTATGATAGGACTCCAAGGGCAGATGCAGGAAATACAAGACAAATTGCCTCCAGATCTTGCAACAAAATTACAGGCCGCAGTTGGCATCGGTGCAGCATTGATCAATGCAGCAAAGGCCATGACACAAGACAAGTGATCGGGGACACACATGAAATTCATTGAGGTCAGCGGCGGGTGGCTTCAACCAGTCAGCAACGATGAAAATATCATAGTCGAGCGTGTCAGAGGACATGATGGACCTCTGCCAAAGGCTGTGCTGGATGAACATGAACAAGAACTGGCAAGGAATTTAGTTTACAGAGGAATATTGACCAGGTTTGTTTATGAAGGTAATTTATGTTTTGCTGTAAATGATCTAGAGGACCTATGGGAGAACTAGAATGGCAACGGTAACACTAGAAGAACGTGAAGCTATGTTGCGACTACGCAACATAATGGAAGGTGATATATCAATACCTGCAACTGATTTTAAATCAACCGCACCATCTGGTGTGGAACTAGCCGGACCCGGTCAGATCACGTCATCAGATGTAAATGCTATGGCAGATGTTCTAAAACGTCTCAACAATCTCAGCAACCATGTTGTGAACGACATGATCACAGAAAGTGCTAATAATTCTCAGATACAAGAAGCCATGGCAACATCCCGTACAGCAACTGGGATCAAAGTTGGAAGGTATCAAATTGATATCAAGGAAGATCACACAAGACTAGCCGGTAAACAATTCTACAGCATCTACAATGGTTTGACCAAAGACACCATTGCAAATGACATCAGCCTTTATGAAACAGCCTTAGCTGCTGTACGTTTGCTGAATTCGGGAAAATTTGTTAATAGCCCAGAGATTCGCCAACTTTTTGAGCAGGATGATGTATATACCAGCCACAGGGTCGATGCTCTAACCTACAAGCGAAAATTAAACAATATAAAAGATCCAACCAAGAGAGATCTGTATGAAAGTCGCCTACAGGGGTGCATGGATCGCTGTATGAATGCCAAAAAATTAATTAAAAAACTGGCAAAAAATGGCAATTGAAATTAAACCTTCGGCCCAACAAAGAATAGGCGAAATCTGTGCCAAGGACCGCCTGGTAAGGTTGAGCATTACCAGTGGGGGTTGTCAGGGTTTCAACAAGGTCTGGGACCTTGTTGACTCAATCAACAACGACGATGAAATCTTTGAAATTGGTCAAGGCCGACTGGCCATAGATGCGGCTAGTCTTGAAATACTCGGTGATGCTGTGATAGACTTCAAGACTGCATTTGACGGTTCATACTTTACTGTGGAAATACCCAGTGCAACCAGTACCTGCGGTTGTGGTACTTCATTTTCAATCTAACTGATATCCCGGGGTTCACATAAATAGTCGAACAGCATAGGCCTGCATGGTCGGGAGATCTTACCAAATGTATTTGAATCAATTCCAAACTACCGATAGCACAAGGCTGCAGCAGATATTATCAACACTTGACCATGTACATGGGGTAAAAATCAACATTGACCTGGCAAATCATCATGCAGTCGCTACCCTTAAAGAAACACAATTGTCATATCAAATTCTGCGTGATAGCATAGTCAACGGCAGCGGCTTCAACAGTTATCAACAGAACCCGGAATATATCAAAAGCTTGTTGATACTAGAAGCAGTGAAAATCATGTTGACTGAAATTGCTCCAAAGCGTCGCCGCAGCAAAAAAATGAACGAATCAACTATGGACAGAAACATGAAAGCCAAACCAACTATCAGCACTCAACTCAGTGATATTGCGTTATCGGTTCCCCAGACCAGTGATGAAGCAACAGCATTCAGCAACACTCTAAGCAGCATAGCCGATAAAATGGCAGCAAAAGGCACGGCATTTGCCGGCACCGACAGTGCGTTAGACTCGGACGAAAAAGCCGTCATGGGATGGATTAAATCACTGCCTCGTCCAATACATGTTAATAACATGATTTCCCAAGGTGTAAAACGGTGGGGGCCAATATTGTTGAAAAAACGCATGGACACTGTGGCTAGTCTACCCAAGATTGATATGTCAGAAGACCGCAGGCTATCCCCGCAACAGTTAAACAAAATTTCAGCACTGGGACGTGCAATGATTGACTACAGCACCAAGACACACAGCAAAGACGAGCGTGAATTGGCAATACTTAATAGTATTTCGCGTGTTGGTGACAAACTGGCCAGCATGGGCACTGATTTTGGACCAAAAGGTTTGACGGATACGGAGAAGAAAATTGTCAAACTGGCCCAGATGAGGATGAAAACTCATGGAGATCTTACACAGGATCTTGATGAAGAATTGGAAATAATGACTGCTGAAACGACACGACGTGCCAACCCTGGTATGGACAACATTCATGAAAGCGACACGGTAATAGGACAAGTGTCGAATCGACCAAAACTACCAGGCGACGCAACCTTCAGCCAAGCACATCACTATGAATATCAAGCCAGTATGGCACGCAGCGAACTCTATCGCAATGCCAAATATGCCATGAGTATGATGAAACAGGTTGACCCCAATGGAGAAGTCCCTCCCTGGATTGCTGCATGCTTGACCAAATCTGCCAACATGCTTGACAAGATCTTTCACTATCTCGATTATTACAAGACCTTTGAACCAGATCAATTGCCAGAAGGCATGGACAGTGACATGGAATTGGGCGAGACCAGTGGCAGCATTGCTCGTGAAAATCTCATGCTGATTATAGAATACAGCACAAATCTTTTCAATATGATCAAACCAGGTGACAAGTTGGAAGGTTGGGTTGCTATGAAGTTGACTACTGCCAGCGAATGCATCAGCAGCAGCAAGCACTATATGGATTATGTGCAATTTGAGCAGCATGCAATGGATGATCATTTTGAAGAAGGGCGCAAGGCCAAACGTAGAACAATGGCAGAATCACGGCTGTACGAGGAGGAGGACCCAGACAATGAAACACTGGCTCGTGCACAGTTAATTCTCAATGCAAAATCATTAAGCAGCAAAGTGCAGGATATGGCTGAAGATGTGGCTAAAATGTCTGTAAATGATCTAATGCCGCTGGTTGACAGCATGCGTGCACAGTTTGGACCAGAAGCAGCAACTGGATTCAATACCACTGTAAAGACTGCCTTAGATGGATTATTAGAAAACACAACCTCAACCAAAGAAGCCATTGACACAGCAGTAACTACATTACAAGGAGGGGGAGTACCAGCACAACCAACTGATATAGAACAGGCCACTCCAGAACCTGCTGCAGAAGAACCTGTTGCAGAAGAACCTCCTGCAGAAGAACCTGCTGCTGCAGACCAAGTAGGCCAAGAGGCATTGGGTCGTGCCAAAAAGCCAATGTCTGAAGGCATGATAAAAAATCTAAAGCGTGCTGCGAGCGGATGGCCATCACTGGGGGTACCCAAAATTGGTGGAACTGGTGGCAAACCAAAAGATGTTGTGGCCAGGGTAAAGCAGATGAGCGATGATCAACTACAGTCCCTAGCAGATCGCAATGATGTAGCAGCTGGTTCGCCAGCTGACCTACAAATCAAAGCCGCGAGGCAAGAACTCCGTCGCCGAAAAACCACACAAAATGAAGCATGGGGGACAGAAATGCACACAGCCAAAAAAGATATTGGCAAGTGGGACGACTGGACCATTGCTGAATTGAAAGCACGCAAAAAGCAATTGATGCACAAACCAGAACGCAATGAAAAAGAGCAGAAGGAAGTTAGACAACTGAATTTTGCTATTCGTGCCAAGCAAAAGGATCATTGGGGTGATGTCAATGAAAATGCCATGACCTGCAATGAGTGCGGCATGGGCACCTATATGGAAGATGATCATGGCAAGATGTGCTGCAACGAATGTGGTGCCGTTATGATTGCAGAGACTTGGCCGGGCTATAAGAAAAAAATGGCCGATCAAAAGAAGATCATGAGTCGCACAGACAAGGAATGGAACCGTATAACCAAGATCAACAGTGAACCTCCGGTGGTAGAAGCCATGTTTGGTAAGAAAATCACCGTTACTCAAGAACCAGGACCATTAGGTGGGCCAGCGGTACCTCCAAACAAGGCCAAGGACAAAGCTGCAACAACCGTACAACAGGTTGACATTCGTGGCAATCCAATTGAGCCTAGCAAAATTTCCAAAAAATCAACAAAACCAGAAGTTACTCAGATTGATCCAAAAGACATGGCCAAAATGCTGAAGGAAAAAGCCCCACCGGGTGAGAAGGCTGAGCAATTTATACGTGATCAAAAAGATGTTTTTAAAAAACGCTATGGTAAAAACTGGGAAAGTGTATTGTATGCCACTGCATGGAAAGAGTTTGGGCCAAAGCACGAAGGGTATATCTCAGCAGTAAAGGCATTAGCCGAAGCAAAGGGATCACTAGCAGGCCTCAAAAAGCAAATGAACACACACAGGGTAAATTTTAAAAAGCATCTTGCAGAAGGCACAGCTTCCGACCCACTGCAGGTTGGATATGGACTGGAAGGTGAAGATATTCTTCAGCAGATGAAGCAACAACAACGTAGAATCTCTGAACTAACTAGTGTTGTTCGTCATATTATGCAAGAAGGTGTGATCGGTATGCTGCAAAACATCAAATCGCTGAACAAGGCCAAGGAACTACAATCCATAAAAAATCGCACTCCATATGGTGTTGTCTACGAAACTCAAAATGGTAGCAAAAGCAAAAAGATGTTTGAAACAGCAGATACAAGAGCCTATTGGCTGGATCTACATGCACTAGAGATTAAAAATCCACGCATGATTGATCCTGAAACCTTTGATCGTGCGATAGACAAAAAGACAAAGGCTTAACAAGTGTTGATCAAAGAGTTGCTGAAGGAAAGCAAGGTAGTAGACAACATAAACAATGATCTCATGGATTTCATTGTAACCTATAGACGTAAAAACCGGCCATGGGCTCCCATGGCCGGGAAAAATGGTGCAGTGGAATACATGCTTAAATTGGGCTATGATGTTGATGCTGATGATCTGATGAAGTTACTATCGCAACCTATGTTTTCAGATGTGGTAGCACAGACTGGTCCTCAAAACATCAAGATCAAAACGGAAATACCAGATCCTCTCAACGACAAGACTGCCGAAAAAGAACAAAAACAAATAGCCAACACTGCAGATAAGGTTGCAGATGCTGCAGTCAAATCTGGCGAGTTAGCATTATAAAGGAGATACAGTGTCATGTCTTGCTCGTTGAACAATGCCAACTATTGGACCAGTTTTTACTATAACTATGCCTATAACCCCAACCCACCACCGTCCGGAGTTTTCAGCAACGCAGTAGATGCTCGCCACAGCCTACCAGCAGAAGAAGCAGTCAATGGCGAAGTCTACAATCTCCAGCAGGCAGTGTTTGCAGCCATTAGCCAGGGCGTTTATCAAACGCAGGTATCTAACAATACATTGATGACTTACAGCACACCATTTACTCCATTGACATGGACGGTATCTGACAATTTCCTAATAATACCAAACCATCCATTTAATACTGGCAACATTGTTACAGTCAGCAGCACAGAAGACCTGCCTACACCACTACAGCAGGCCACTTATTATTATGTTATCTTCGTTGATGTTAATACCATAATGCTGGCAACAAATTTTGCCAATGCAACCGCACAGCGCCCGATTCCCATTGTAATATCATCCTCCGGCTCGGGGGTTTTCAGTATCTATGCCTATTATCCCAGCCAAGACTACTATGGCGCGTGGGCAGGCGAAATGATGAGTAATCCTCTGCTGTCCCCGTCATACAACAACCAAATGAATGCTGTAATCAATTATTTTTCTACTTTAGGTTATATTGTCAACCGCATAGTTAACACCAATACTGGTAATACCTTTACCTGGGTCCTGCAGTGGTAGTCTGTTATGCGTAGCAGTTATGGTCCGGAAAAACTACTACTGGCTAGTAAAAAGCCGCAGATAATTGACTTAATTGCCAAATCCATACTCATGACAGAAGATGATATTCGCGCTTTGCAGGAGAAACCAGACGTGATCAAAGGTCTGTTGAACATTAGGCGTCAACATTATCAAATGGATGCTCAACTCAGGGCCGAAGCTATTGCAGATGCAATGATGGCCGCACAAAAACAAATATAGTTCAATCCTAGTCAACCTGCTAAAATAACAACATGGCAATAACAAATCGGTACCCCTATCAAAAACTCACAAGAGAAGACGGTGGAGCAGATGGTCGAAAATATGTTGATCCCACAGGTGAAAAACTCCCATCTGTAACAACCATACTGGATCGCACGAAACCAGAAGAAAGCCGGCGTGCTCTAGCAGCATGGCGACGCAGCGTAGGCGACAAAAAAGCTACTGAAATCACCAATGAAGCAGCCTTTCGAGGTACTATGATGCACAGTTTTCTCGAAAGGTTCATGCTTGGTGAGGACCCAAAACCTGGCAGTAATTTCTACCATCAACAGAGTTTCAAGATGGCCCAAGCCATTATGCGCGAATACCTCATGCCTTTCATGGATGAAACCTGGGGTCTAGAAGCCTCACTGTATTACCCGGGTATCTATGCAGGAACCACTGATATGGCAGGTGTATATCGTGGTAAACCCAGCATTGTAGATTTTAAACAATCAAATAAATTCAAAACAGATGATCGCGTGGTTGATTATAAACTACAACTTGCTGCCTATGCTCTAGCACATGATGTTTTGTATGGTACTGATATAAAACAAGGCGTAATCTTGATGTGTACCAAAGATTTGGTAGTGCAAAACTGGGTATTGAATGGATCAGAATTCGAAGAGTATAAAAATCTATGGTGGAAAAGAGTAGCCGATTACTATGAGGTATGACATCATTGATTGACGTTGTCTAACCAGTCAACATAGTCATCTACCAATTGGCACACATCTTCAACGGATATTTTGTTACTCGCAACAGTTTCAGCCCACTCCAAAGTCAGAAGTGGTATTTGTTCACGGGTTAGCCAACGCAGTTTGACTTGTTGATCCATGTCTACTGTTATAAGGTGTATATTTGGTTGGTCAATCTTTGAATTATATGTTTTTTGATTGTCAATATTCTTCGTTGATTTTTATTACTCTCTTACCAAGTTTTTCTATCATGTTATCTATGTTCAGGTTTGGTAAGAATCGCATGGTTATGCTGCGGCGAGGGGTATTTTGGCTAATGACTCTGACCCTGTGGGGTTGTTGAATACTTAATAGTGCAGGGCGCTGTCCCTGCCACGAGCCAATTAATTGCGGTGTAGATTCTGTGTAATTCCACACTGTTACCGGAAAGACGTTCTGCTTGAAAATTAAATTTGGTTTTGCTCCTGCGCGACTGAACCATTCAACTGCGCTGTTGCCCTCTATCAACCAATTTATAGCCACATGTCTGGGGTTGTTGGTATAATGGCCGTCGGTGTGTATATGATAAATTTCATCATTTGGTACTGGGTTCCAGGTCCACAACAGGAGAACATCTACAGTTAAACCTAGATCTCGTATGATAGTCTGCATTTCATCAGTTATGGCATCTGCATCGATCCGTTTGACTTGGTTAACCTGTGGAGTTGGCCAGACTACATTTGGACGCAATGGATTCATTGGCAAATCAAGCGATGCAAACAATATTTTAGAATCCATCATCTAATTTCTCCATTGGTCCTGGCTATTGGGGGACAACCATTGTCGTCAACTGTCCAGTGCAGTTTTGCAGCTTGACGTTTGATTTCTCCAGGGTGTATATCTGGTGTGGTGTTTATACCAGGTTCAATTTTGCCAACACCTGCTGCCTCGCCGATTAACTCAAATAACCGCATTTAATTTCCCCCAGCCTGGTTATTTATCAGCACTAATTGTGACCAACACAAAAGATTTGGTCAACTACCGCGCAGCAAGCTGTCGCGGCTTTCCGCTCGACGCAGCTAACGCTGCTGGTAAATACCACAAAGTTTGACGTAAATATTTCACATAGCGGAGTTGACATTATTATGGCCATCCAGACAATTTCAAGAATTCAAAATCGCAGGGGATTATATGCCGATCTGCCAGCGTCACTGGCAGAGGGAGAGTTTGGATGGTGTTTGGATACTCGCCAACTGTTTATCGGCAACAGCGACGGTTACGGAGGCAACACTGAAGTTCTCACCGAGTATAGCCAAAATACAGATATTATTTCCACTGTCTACAACAACAATGGCCTGCAACTAGCCGCTGCTAAACCAAGAACACTGGGTAGCAAGTTGAATGACATAGTCAGTGTAAAAGATTTTGGTGCGGTTGGCAATGGGTTAGTTAATGACGCACCTGCTATAAATGCTGCTATCACCAGTCTGCTTAAAAACTATCCCAATAGTGGCACTACTGTACCCTGTATACATTTACCTGCTGGAAAATATCTTATCAACAGCACCATATTGCTGTACCCTTATTTGAATTTACTTGGTGACAGTGACGGGGCCACAACAATACTCTGCAATGACCAACAACTGATGTTTATGATGCAGACTGCAGATAGCCTAGGACAAACAGGGGCCAACATTGGTTTGAATAATGCTGCACTGCCGTCTCGCATCCGCCTGCAAGATCTTGTAATCAACACCAATGGGTTTCACATGAATGCTGTGCAGTTGGTGCGTTATAATCACATACGGTTTGAACGTGTGACTTTTCAAGGCGGATGGACACAAGGACAGGGTCTGTTGCAGGACTCGGCTGTTACACTAAAAAGTTTTGGCACTGCTATCAACACCTATGATGCACAGTTTATTGACTGTCAATTTAAAGGCTTTACTGTTGGCATCACAGCCGATGATCCTGTGACCTATACCGCTGTGGCTAGAAGTGTATTCCGCAACAATTATAGAGGTATGGCATTTGGTGTGACGCCTGTCAGTGGTGGGCCAAGTTATACCAGTGTGTCACAGAGTTATTTCTATGCTTTGGAAAACTACAACATCATGGTTGGTGATGACAGTACCAATCCCGGAGTTCTCAGCACAAGCAACTCCTTTAACAGTGATGGTCGTAATCTTGGAGGATATCACATATATTGGGGAAATAACAGCACTTTAAACTCCAGTATCGGAGATGTGTTTGATATTTTACCTTCTATCAATAACAATGGTGTAAACAACATCATACTAGATGCACAGATACCACCATTGGGCACAGCACCCAGCAGAACGACCATTATGATCACTACCGGTTCAATAGCTCCGGGCAGCAATGTAACTGTCAATGCTACTGGATTCAAAGGCTATAATCTCTACAGTATACAGACCAATCAACCTGCCTGGGTTACCATTTACAGCAGCGCAGCAAGTCTAGTTGCCGATGCTGGGCGACCCATACACACAGATCCAACATCTGGAAGCGGTGTAATCGCCGAAGCCATTAACAATATAGGTACTATCAAATTATTTACACCAGCAGCAATTGGGTTCAGCAGCGAATCACCGCCCACTGACATAATACCCATAAAAGTGACCAATACTGCAGCCGGTGCAGCAGTCATCACCGTGACATTGACCCTACTACAAACAGAATCCTAAACGGACAATCATAATCGACGATAGATAGAATCCATCTCTCGGATCAATTGTATCCATGTCAGTCAATCCAAAGGAGGTCTAAATGACCAATAGCGATAATTTTGGTAATTCAACAGCTCTACTCAATTCGTGGAAACAACTTCGTCTTTCAATGACACACGACCAAACTGACCAAGAACATCTTGATAAAGTAGTTGAATTTTGGAGCCATGCACCAATATCTCTACATGTATTAGACTGGGATCAACCACATCTGTGGCCAAATGCCTGGAATCTCATGTATCAAAATAAATTTGATGAAAATGCAGTTGCCCTGGGCATGTTCTATTCACTTATATACTCTAGCGATCGCCGCTGGAATTCTCAAAGGATTGAGATATGTCTTATCAACAGCACACCTAAAAACTACCAGGGACTAATTTTGGAAGTCGACGACCGATGGCTCCTGAATGTAGAATACAATAGACTGATCGACAGTACCAAAAACAGCAGGGATTATATAGTGCAGCAGACATATGACTACGAAAACAATCGCTACACTGCACGTTATAGTCAAGATCAAAGTCAGACAAAAACAAATGATAACCAAATATTTTGAAGTTTAAATAGAACGCTCTTACATTACACAGCGACTTCAAAACATCAACAGACATAAAGAGGACTGCGCATGACAACTCAAAAACAGGGTGATATTTTCGTCACCAAGAGAGACGGACACCAAGAACTATTGAACATCGAAAAATGGCAACAGCAAATCGCTAAGATTTGTAAAAATGTAGCAGATGTCAGCCAGTCTATGATCGAAATCAAAGCACAGTTACATTTTTATAACAATATCACCACTACCGAAATCGATAGTATCACACTGCGGGCCATAGTTGATTTGATCGACATTGAGATCAACCCGGTGATTGGCCATACAAATTATCAATATGTTGCTGGTAAACAACGCCTGTCAATGCTGCGCAAGGATGTTTATGGTTCCTATGAGGTACCGGATCTCTTGTCAATCGTCAAACGCAATGTAGAGGTAGGTCTCTATACTCCAGAACTGCTGGAATGGTACTCAGACGATGATTGGCACAAGATGAACGAGATGCTGGATCATGAAAAGGACGAGCAATACAGTTTTGCTGCTATTGAACAGATGATTGAAAAATATCTTGTTCGCAACAGGGCAACCAATAAGATCTATGAAACTCCGCAGATTCGCTACATTGTAGCCGCTGCTACTGTTTTCCATAGAGAAGAACCAAATACGGCGAGAATGCGCTATATCAAAGAATACTACAATGCTGCATCAGATGGTTTGTTTACTCTTGCTACACCTGTGTTGGCTGGCCTTGGCACTCCAACTAAACAGTTTTCTAGTTGTGTGCTAATCCGCAGTGACGACAATTTGGATAGTATCTTTGCTTCTGGCGAGATGATGGCCAAGTATGCCAGTAAACGTGCTGGGATCGGATTGGAAATAGGTCGACTGCGCCCATTGGGCTCCTCAATTCGCGGTGGCGAAATCATGCATACTGGTATGATACCTTTCTTGAAAAAATGGTTTGGTGATCTGCGCAGTTGCTGTGTTACCCCAGATACCTGGGTAGAGGTTTTAGATGAGGATAATTCTATAGATAAATGACAGTTTTTCGTATACCAGCATAAATAATATGGAGGTATACGAAATGCTAAATTATCTACAAGAATCATATAATGGATCACAAACTAATATGCTAATGAACTCTGCTTATTATTGCTATACAATTAAAGACACGGAAACAGGAAAGTTTTACTCTGGTTCTCGCGGAGTTGAAGGTAGTGGTATGCACGATTTGTTAATAAAGTATTTTACCAGTTCAACAGTGATTGATTTTAAGGAAAAACTAAAAAAATTCCCAGATTTGTTTGAATATAGAGTTGAATACTTTAAAACTAGAAGCGATGCATTCGCAGCAGAAAAAATATTCCATCAAAAGCATCAAGTTGGTAAGAATCCTGATTTTTTAAATTCTCTTACAGCAGGGGGATCAAACTGTGGGGCGGGTTCTGTGTTATGCAAAGACAACTGTGGCAATACTTATCGAGTAACGGTAGAAGAATTCGCTACAGGAAAACATCAGCACGTTACGAAAGGTATGATGAATATACGCACAGTAACAGGTATTAAAAAAATATATACCACAGACTTTGATCCTAATACTCAATTGACTGAATTTAACGATTACGTTCTGGCATTAGACACAACTACTGGAAAAACTTTCAGAATCCCAAAGACTACTTTTAGGTCTAACCCTAATTTTGTCGGCATTACTAAAGGGAAAGTAGCGGCATATGATACTGTTAATAAATGTAAAAAATTGGTGTCACAGAATGAATTCAACAACTCAAATGGCAGATATGTTGGTAATACATTTGGGTTAGTTCCGGTTATAGACAGAGACACCGGAGAAAAGAAACTAGTAGCAAAAGAAAAATATGATAAAAATGTATATAAACATCATAATACCGGAAATATTGTAGTATATTCCATTGCTGAAAGAAAAGTTGTCACAATAAGCAAGGAAGAATATGAGACAAATTCTACCAACTACGCCAATTTAAGTACTAAGGTTTTCTATAAAGTAGATGGTAAGTTTTTTAAATCAAAAGATCTAATGAATGAATACTACAAAACAACTAGAGGTAAAACGGTATTAAAAGTCAGTCAATTTGAGATGTCCGATAGGTTTACTGATATCAAAACTTTAACAAGAGAAGAACACGAAAATGGTAAAAACTAAAAAGATTCAAATTAAAGATCTAACCGCAGGTATGAAAATTAAAACTAAAAATGAGAACGGCGAAATAGTGTTTAAAACAGTAACTAATAAATGGGATACTACTGTAAATCAACACGACCAAGTTCGATTAGAATTTGAAAATGGTGTGACATTGAATTGCTCAGTGAATCACCCTATTATGGTGCTACATGAGTCGGGATCGTTCTTGCAAAAGAAGCCAACGGATCTTACAAATGAAGATCGCGTTCTTACTGAAAATGGATTTACTCGCTTGCTGGTTGCAGATTTTGAACAGCAAAACGACACCAGATACATTGATATTACAGTAGACGACACCCATACATTTTTTGCTTCGAATAGCAGCCATGGTCCTATGGTCTTGACTCACAACAGCCAAGGAGGGATCCGGAACGCAAGTGCTACTGTATTTTATCCAATTTGGCATCTTCAGTTTGATGATCTTATTGTTCTTAAGAATAACCAAGGCACAGAAGAAACTAGGGTACGACATATGGACTACGGAGTGGTACTTTCTGCCTTCTTCTGGAGGAGATTTAAAAACAAAGAAAATATAACATTCTTTGATCCAAATGAAGTACCTGACTTGTACGAAGCATTTTATAAAGATATCGCCGCTTTTGAAAAACTGTATGTAAAATATGAAAAGCGTAAAGACTTACGTACTAAAACAATGGCAGCTGAAGATGTATTCAAAGGCGGCATATTAAAAGAGCGCACAGATACTGGACGCATTTATCTTGTGTTTATCGACAACGTACAGAATCAAGGTCCATTTGATCCCAACTTCCACACCATTTATCAAAGTAATCTTTGTTTGGAGATTTTGTTGCCAACTGTTGCAATGGGTACTACAAAGAAGAAGTTTATTAAGGTTAAAAAAGAAGTAGCAAGTGACTTTTTACTAAACAAACCAGAGCAATTTGTTAAACTGAAGAAACTGAAATAGTTAGTGGATTGGTGGAAATATTTTAACACATTTTGGAGTTGAAGAATGATTGAATTATATGAAGAAATAGAATATCTACCCGAAGAACTGGATGATGAATATGAATATTATGAGGTGGATGAAGATGCCGCGAGGATTAGTTTGTGTACGCTTGGTAGTATCAACTGGGGAGCCTTCCGTAATCCTGAAGACATGCGTCGTGCTTGCCGTATTCTACAGCGTAGCCTATGCAATATCTTAGATTATCAAGACTTCCTATCAATCCAGAGTAAATTATCTAACGATGAAATCAGCCCACTAGGTATTGGTATAACCAATTTAGCCTACTGGCATGCCAAGCGTAACCTAAAGTATGGAGAAAAGGACGCACTCCAGGATGTCAAGACATGGATGGAACATCAAGCGTTTTACCTGACAGAGGCTACTGTTGAATTAGCCCGAGAGCGCGGTGCATGCATCGATAGTGAAAAAACACGATATGGGCAAGGAATATTTCCTTGGGAATTAAGAGCCAAGGCTGTTAATGACTTAGCAGACTTTACACCAGAACTTGATTGGGAAACACTCCGTACTAATATGAGACAGTATGGAGTCCGCAATGCAACAGTAATGGCCATTGCTCCAGTTGAAAGCAGTAGTGTTGTTATAAACAGCACTAATGGAATTGAATTACCTATGAGCTTGATCAGCACAAAGGAAAGCAAAGCAGGATCACTCACACAAGTTGTACCAGAGTACACTAAACTTAAAAACAAGTATCAACTAATGTGGGATCAAAAGGACTGCGACGGATATCTCAAAACCGCTGCGGTTTTGGCAGCTTATGTTGATCAAAGCATTAGTACCAATACTTTTTATAATCCTGCTCATTTCGCAGATCGTAAAGTGCCGGCGACATTGGTTGCTAAGAACTTGATGCAAGCGCATTTGTGGGGCCTCAAGACCATATACTACTCACTAGTGAATAAACAAGGATCAAAAGCCGACGCTGGAGAAGCACCTGCTATGCTAGAACCAATTGACTTTGATGATGAGTCTGGATGTGAGTCGTGTAAATTATAGCCTGTGAGGAAATAGTTCCCTGCATGAATATGGTAAAATATTTTAGAAATGGTTGGGTTCCGACACAAGACACAGAATGGAAGAATATAAATGTCAAAAGCACAATATGATTTATCTACCAAAACTGACTATCTCACACGCAAGATGTTCTTGGATCCTGCTGGTCCGGTAACTGTCCAGCGCTTTGAGGAATTTCGTTATCCGCGTGTTGCCAAATATGAACAGGAGCAGCGTGGATTTTTCTGGGTGCCAGAAGAGATCAATCTTACCAAGGATGCTAATGATTTCAAGAATGCCAGTGATGCGGTCAAACATATATTCACCAGCAATCTATTGCGACAAACAGCACTGGATAGCCTACAGGGCCGTGCCCCGGTACAGGTATTCAGCCCAGTGGTAAGCCTACCGGAAATGGAATCTCTAGTGTCAATCTGGAGTGCGTTTGAAACCAATATTCACAGCAAATCCTACAGTCACATCATACAAAACATCTATAATGTTCCCAAAGACGTATTCAACACCATCCACGACGTCAGTGAGATTATCAGCATGGCCGCCGACATCGGTGAATACTACAATGCTCTGCACATTATCAACTGCCGCAAGGAACTTGGACAGGAGATCCACGAGCAAGAGCACATCGATGCCATTTGGCTAGCACTCAATGCCAGTTATGCACTGGAAGCGTTTCGCTTCATGGTCAGTTTTGCCACCAGCCTAGCCATGGTTGAGAACAAGATCTTTATTGGCAACGGCAACATCATCAGCCTTATCCTACAGGATGAGATGCTGCACAAGGACTGGACTGCATTCATCATCAATCAAGTTGTCAAAGAAGATGCGCGTTTCGCCCAGGCCAAAATTCGCTGCCAAACTGAAGTGTACGCTATGTATGCCAGCGTAGTAGCCGAGGAAAAAGCCTGGGCCGACTATCTGTTCAGCAAAGGCCCTGTGATCGGACTCAATGCTAATATTTTGAAAGATTTTGTTGATTTCACCAGTGCAGCAGCATTGAAGGACATAGGCATAAAATACCAAGGCACAGCGCCACGCAGCACTCCAATACCTTGGTTCAACAAGCACAGTAATCCCAGCAAGAAGCAATCAGCACTGCAGGAAACTGAATCAACCAACTATGTTATTGGTGTGCTCAGTACAGACATCAGTTACAACGAATTGCCCATCCTGTGAAAATTGCAGTTATCACGCCGTATTGGCATGAAACTTCCGATGTGCTGACACGCTGCAGGCTCAGCGTGTCAGCACAGACACATGCAGATTATAGACACATCATGGTGGCAGATGGCAACCCCCATCCCATAGTGAGCAAATGGCCCGATGTTGACCACATGGTATTACCTTGCTGCCATGCTGATGCCGGTGCTACTCCCAGAGCATTGGCTGCTATATCAGCATTCAGCCAAAGCTATGACGCTGTGGCATTTTTAGATGCTGACAACACCTATGAACCAAATCACCTAGAATTGATGGTAAAAACTATTGGTTCTCAAGCAGTTGCAACAGCTACACGAACAATATGTACCAGACTCGGGACTGCTCTTTATATCGACACAATAGAAAGCACTGGCGAAGATTTTTGCGATACCAACTGTCTTTTTCTGACAGCGCCAAGCATGCATTGTCTTGTAAACTGGATCACCGAACCATCACTGCGGTTATGGAGCGATAGGAAATTTTGGCACAGTATATTGCAGGCCAATCTGTCACGAGTACATTGTAAAATACCCAGTGTAAACTATCATTCAAGATGGGCTTGGCACTATCAACATGCTGGACTGATTCCACCTGCAGACAGTGTTTGGATTGCTCAACAGAATGGGAATTTGCATACATATACACATGCTGAGACAACAAGATAGGACGGTGACATGACTGCAGTAATCTACACCAAACATGACTGCCCGTATTGTGTACGAGCCAAAGATCTATTAATCAGTCAAGGAATCGACTATGTTGAATACATAGTCAGCCCGGGATTTGGCGAAACTCCCGCAAATCCAAACCAATTCTACGTAACCAAAGCTGATCTTTTGGCAAAACTACCAAATGCCAAAACAGTGCCGCAGATCTGGCTTGATGACCAACATATAGGCGGCTATAGCGAGTTGGCCCAGCATTTTAACCAAACCTAAAAAATAAATACGCACATATTTCCCTACCTGGAGAACTGATGTGCCTTTAAATCCCCCGTCATACAGCGGCCAAGATGTATGGTATAGTCCTAATGTTTATATAAACCAAGTACAGGCAGCCTTGTGGCAGCCGGCGGTGCCGATGCCATCGGCACTGCATTCTATACCTGTATTGCCAAATCCTTCCTACAGCCTGACTGCTGAACAGATATCATTGGCCACTTCTTCTACATTTACTCAGTGGACCATACGTGATGCAGATGGTAATATTACATTTGTTCCAGCAGATACTCCTGGTGCCAGTCCAGAAGGCACGGCCCCTTCCCCGGGTGCTGCTGCTGGACAAATATCGGGCCCAACTACTACTGCTATTGATCCTGTGGCTGTAGGCCAAGGAGGCTATTCTACATTTATTGCCAATATGACCAAAGCCTATCAGGAAGGATTAAGTGGAGCATGGCGTGGCGGTGCCAGCAACTCAAATATACAAAAAATGCTAGCAGCCACCGGCATCAGTTCTGGCAGTGTGTTTCCGCCCGGGCATAGTTTTTGGTGTGCAGCATTCATGGGATGGATGCTGAAAATCAGTGGTTTAAAATATGTAGTTGGACCCGGTGATACCTGCTCTGCATCTGCTCCAAGTTATGTTAATTATGGACAGTCTATTGACATCAAGAATCCAAAACTATGGCGGCAGGGGGATGTAGCAGTGGTAGGCAGCCATGGTAACACCAGTTCTGGGTCACATGTGACCTTTTTGTGGTCATATCCAGGTGGAGGTTGGTGGAAATGCCTTGGGGGCAATCAAGGCAACACACCGGGTGATTTAATTCTGGGCGGATTCCAACTGGACTCGTTTAGATATATAGGCCGTGCTTGGCCTGATCCAAACACTCCGCTGCCCACAAGTCCATCAAAATAATATTGCTGTGCCAAGAGACTTTTGATTATCCTGTATACAGCAGGAGAACAAACATGTTATTAGATAAACCACTAGATGCCAACGATATCGTAAGTGTTAAACTTGGCAACGGCGACGAGATCATCGCAAAGGTTCTAGCTGTTGACGCCGAAAAGATCACAGTGTCTAAGCCACTACTGATGATTCTAAGCCAAGATCCAAGATCAGGTGCACCAGGTGTACAAATGGCGCCATTTTGGATGATGGGTGCAGATCCCGCAGGAAAATTCACAATCTCAAAGACACATGTTGTTTGCTTAGTCAAAGCCAACATAGACGCTGCAAAGAGTTATTTGGCACAGACCACAGGATTGACCATCCCCAGCGCCGGCAGCGGACTCATTACATGAATTATAAACCTTTCCAATATAGCGGCACCACAAACTTCCTACGTTGCGAAAGGTACTATGATCAACCCATAGCTGTGTTGGGATTACCAGTTGACAGTGGTACCTCATATCGCAGCGGTACTAGACATGGGCCTGCTGGCATACGTGCAGCCAGTGCCATGTTGACTGACGGACATCTTGCTGGTTATGATGTTGATCTCTATCCATGGTTGGGCGATTATGGAGATCTACCATTGCCAACTGGCAACACGCAAGCGGTATTGGCTATGATCCAAGCACGCATGACGGACTTGACCAGGACCAACACACATGTGGTGGCCCTGGGTGGAGACCACCTTATAACCCTGCCAATTCTACGCAGCCTTAAAGAAAAGCATGGCAAGATTGCTGTTGTGCATTTCGATGCACACTGTGATACATGGAATGATCACTTCGGTGAAACCCATGGGCATGGTACATGGCTACGCCATGCCATTGATGAGGATCTAGTGCAGGCTGATCACACCATCAGCATTGGCATCCGTAGCCCCGCTGATGAAGACTCTCGGCATTATCTGGTCTCAAAAGGTGGTATCACACTGTCGGCTTACGAAGCAACAGTGGTCCAACCACGAGACATGGCCGGACTGATTGCCCGCAGGGTTGGCAATATGCCTGCCTATCTCAGCCTTGATATCGACTGCCTTGATCCGTCGCAGGCTCCTGGTACAGGCACTCCAGAGATAGGTGGCCTGTCTAGTATTTGGCTTCGTGAAGTCATGGATAATATGCAGGGCATTTCATGGATAGGCATGGATTGTGTAGAAGTATCACCAGCCTACGATCATGCTGAGATTACATCATTGGCTGCAGCGACATTTTGTCTGCAGTATATATCCAAAATTGCCATGGCCATGGACACACAACTTAGATTGAAAAGACTTTCAAAACCCGCATAAATAGGCCAGTTGATAAAAGGACGGCATCATGGCAAGGGTTTTGTTCATACTGAAAAGACGAGACGACTATAATCACAAGGCCCATGCACATGTTGGTCTCAGTACAGGTCTTTATAACAGTGTGAAATTTGTCAATGACATGCTGAACAGCGCTGGTATAGAAAGTAAACTGTTCGTAGCCATTGACAATAACTGTATTGATCGCGAGGTGCGTAATTATCAACCAACACATGTAATAATAGAAGCGCTATGGGTAGTGCCAACAAAATTTCATATACTAACGCAACTACATCCAACGGTCAACTGGATAATAAGACTGCATAGCGAAATGCCATTTATTGCTGCTGAAGGCATTGCAATGGATTGGATAGCAGACTATGTGCGTTTTGCCAAGGTCAACATGGCCGTCAATGCACCCCGCATGTTAGACGAAACTCGTTTTTATCTTAAACACATATATGGTTGGTCAGATGAGCATACCAACCAGCGTGTGACATATTTGCCAAACTTTTATCCTCAAGACTACACAAAACCAAAATCAAAATCATCCAACAGCTATATAGATATCTCCTGCTTTGGAGCCATTCGCCCGCTGAAAAACCACCTTCTTCAGGCATTATGTGCTGTACAATTTGCCGATTCAATTGGTAAGAAATTGCGCTTCCATGTGAATGCTGGTCGAATTGAAATGAAAGGCGAACCCATGTTGAATAATCTCAAAGGCATGTTTCAGCATCTTGCAGATTCTGGACATCAATTGATCAGTCATACCTGGGTTCCGCGAGAAGAATTTCTTGAAATTTGTGCCAAAATGGACATGGGCATGCAGGTCAGTCTGTCAGAAACATTTAACATAGTAGCAGCAGATCACCTAAGCCAAGGAGTGCCAGTTGTGGGCAGCAGGGAGATACCATGGGCCAGCAGCCTATTCACTGCGGACCCGGTAGAAAGCCGAGATATTGTGAAAAAACTGTCTCGCACATGGGATTGTCCTTGGATTAATGTAAAATTAAATCAATTTGAATTGACTAACTACACCGATAAAACACGTGATATTTGGGTTAAATATTTCAATATAAACTGAAAAGATGGAGGCATTATGTCTGAAGAATTTTACAAGGTGCGTATGCATGACTGGGAAAAAGGCATGCTGAAATTTGTGGATACATTTTTTTCGTCATTTGATGAAGCATTGACCTATGCGTCAGAGTTGTATTGTGATAATTTTAAAATTTTTGATTCTAACAACAATCTCAGACACAGCAGCCATGGCAAGAAACAACAGCATCAAGATTGGCCTAAATATGCTTGACATAGGGACTTTATGATTTTTATAATAGAACTGATGCTGTTTGACGGAAGGTGAATGAATTGTACAGTACCGGAGGGGCAGTACCTCCGCATCTCCACCAGTAAGCACATTGGTACCCATAGGTGTTAGAAATATGGGGTAATTGCATTAACACTCGTCCGGTGTGCTTGCTCGTGGGGATGAAACAGGATCGCCTGGCAATATGAAGACCAACTTTAGGTATTGGGTAAGACACGACTCACAATCAGTTCAAAAAACAAAAATGACAATGACAACATTGCATTTGGAGACATGCTGCTAGCAGCATGAGCTCTTGGGCTTACAGGACGCCTAGAAACAGAAGAAGGCCCGCAAGGGCCTTCACCTATGATCACATGAACATTTGAGACAAAAAGATGATCATTGTGGAAAAAATTTTCATGTATAAACAGACCTGAGATGCAGCAAGAAGATTTTGGGTTTTTCCCCCAACAACATCACTTCAATATTGCGTCCGGACAGGGTTTCCATTTATATTTGGTGTGATTTGATAATGCTATCAAATCACACACACACAGACACACAGGAGAACAAAAATGGAAGCTTTTGAAATTCGCTTAGAATTGGTAAGGATGGCTAAGGACCTTTTGATGGAAGAATGGCATGCAAACAGAAATGCTGCAGACTGCCAATTTACCCTTGATCGCGAGTTGGCCCTAAAAAATCAGAACGGAGAACCTGTTAACTATCCCAGCATAGCACCAGTTCCTTCAGTTGAAGAAATTACCAAAGTTGCTGTAAAACTCAATGCATTTGTCAGCCGTAGAGATGGCATTACAATGGACTAAAATGCGTTTTAACAAGTTATAAATCAATTAAAAAAATATCCAGGATCAACATGTCAATGTTAGAATCTCTGGAGTATTAGTCTAGAATAAAATTATGCTACAACGGGGGGATGTTACCATCCCCCCGTTTTTCATGAGGTTGACAAACATGCAGATTTGCATATGCTAGTCATGTCGATACACAGTTGGGAATCATAATGGCTAAAAAATCAAGCGAAGAAATTGTTAAATTAACCGACTACGACCATCATCGCTTGCGGACGGAAATGTATCTAGGCAGCCGCAATATTCACAGTCAAACAGTCATAAATTGGAATGGTAGTCAGCTGATTGCAGAAGAAGTTGCTTGGACGCCGGCCGCATATTCTGCCTTTCGAGAGATATTTGACAATGCTCTGGATGAAGTTGTCGGTCATGGACATGGATCTCGCATTGATATCACCTACGATCCCAGTACTTTGACATTTGGTGTGTCAGATGATGGCCGTGGTATTCCAATTGACTGGGATGAAAATGAAAAAATGCACAAGGCTACCTTGGCACTGACGCAGGCTCGTGTTGGCAGGAATTTTGGCACACGTGAAGAAGTGCGTGGTACCAACGGTGTTGGTTCTTCTGTAGTTGTCAGTTGTTCGCGTTCATTCACCATCGACATCAAACGAGATGGCAAACGATTCCAACAGGAATTTAAAGAATGTACAGAACTCATGCCAGATCTCAACATTGGTGAGCCGCGTATCTTCAACAGTACTATGAAATCGGGAACTGAAATCAATTTCACTCTCAGTTCGGTGGTTTTTCCCAAGGCCAAGATACCGTTGTCGTTTGTCAAGGCCAGGGTATTTGAAGTAGCTGCCAATCATCCTAAAATACGCTTTAGTTTCAATGGTGACAGAGTCGTAGTGGCCAAAAGCCTCGACAAGACTATGTTTGCCAACAATAATCCCGTGATCATCAGCATACAGGAAGAAAAGTTTCACAGCAATTACTACTTGATTCCGGGATTTGGCTCCGAAGGCGAATTTGTGCACAGTACAGTTAACGATATACCTGCATTCAATGGCGGCCAACACATTGATGTGTTTAAAAGGTTGTTTTTCAGTGGCATGCTAAAAGCCATGGAACGTGAAAGCAAGCGTCGAGGACTGACTCCAAACCGCAGTGATATATCAGAAGGTCTATTGATTTACAACACCACTGTGATGCATGCTCCAAACTTTGACAGTCAAAGCAAAACACGCTTGATCAATGACGAGGTAGATCGTTGGATCAAAGCCAGTTTAGAAGATGAAAACACATTCAAAAACATCCTACGTACTCATAAGGAGTGGTTGGATGAGATCTATGCTCGCTGTGCAGCACGTACTCAAAAACGCGATGATGCAGATATTGCCAAGGCCAATCGCAAACTGCTGCGCAACAAGGTCCCAAAACTTCTAGATGCCAACGGCAAGGATAGAAGCAAATGTATACTGTTGATATGCGAGGGTGATTGTCTAGCAGAAGATACAGCTATCGCAATATTTGAAGATGGAAGATTTTGTAGCAAAAAAATTAAAGACATCCAAATAGGTGATTTAGTTTTAACGCATAAAGGCAGAATTAAACCGGTATGTAATAAACAGGCAAAAATAACAGACGGAATTGCTATTACAACATCATCTGGAAAAACATTAAAAATAAGTCTTGAGCATAAAATACCTGTTTATAACACACAACTTAACCAATATGAAATTGTAAAAGGCAAAGATTTAGACAAGTCTAAACATAAACTGTTTTCCTCTATAATTGATATGGAGTCTACATTTTTTGAAATCGTCGCTGTAAATGATTATGATGATGGAAAATTTAATAAATCAATTTCTTTTACAAATGGTATAATTAATCAAACCTGTATAACGTCCGAAAATCATTTATTCTCTGTTTTAAATAAATGCACTGCGACCATTGAAAAGGTAGCTGCTAAAAATCTAGACATTGATATCCATTTACTAATGGCACATAATTTGTAGCTGAAAAAAACAATTATTTGGATCTATTATAATAGATCCAAATAATTGTAAAAATACAATATCTAATAGTAGGTAAGGTACAACAATGAATATAAATGAAAGTTTGTTTTTAATGGAAGATATAATAGATATCTCTCCTATAGGGAAAACAAACATGTATGATATACAAGTTATGGATGACGAAACATTTGTATTATCAAACGGACTGCTAAGTCATAATAGCGCAAAAAGCATGGTGGCCGCCGTTCGCCATCCCGAAATCCATGGTGCTCTGCCACTGCGTGGCAAAATCCTCAATGTCAGAGGAGAGTTGCCAAAGACCATTATTGAAAACCAAATCATCAGCGATATCATGACTTCACTGGGCGTTGGTCTAGGCCAACCTGCCAATCGGCGAGACATGCGGTATGGCAGTGTCTATCTAGCAGCAGATCAAGATCCCGACGGAGCCAATATTACTGCACTGTTGGTCAATTTTTTCTATCTACATTGGCCAGAATTGTTTGACCCAAAACTCCCTCCGGTATTTTATGTGTTCCAGACACCGTTCATCATACAGGAAAAGGGTAAGAAAAGAACCTACTGGTATGCCGATGACTATCATCTCTACAATGCAGATGATTGGAAAGGGGCTCCAAAACCAACTCGTGCCAAGGGTTTGGGCAGTCTAGAAGAAATTGATTGGATACACAGTCTTTCTAATCCACGATTAATCCCCCTGACAGACGACGGAGCACTGTCAGAAGCCCTTGATTTGATTTTCAATGCAAGTCGCGCAGATGATCGCAAAGCCTGGGTAGCACTGAGTGGTGAGACTGCTGACACAACAATGTCCGGAAATCAGGCAGGACAAAACTAGATGATCAACAACGATGTGATAAATTTCACTAGAGATTATCAATATGAAATAGGTCGCATGCTGTTTTCACATGATCAAGAAAACCTGGAACATAGTTATGATCTACTGTTTAGTCTACACTGCCAGTCAGCAATAGAATGGTGCAATGTGAATTATCCAGATCAAATTATCTATACCAGGCACTTTGAGCCCGGGAAGAACTTGGACCACAGCGTTTTGGCATGGTATGCTGTGTTCCCGGATCAATCCTCGCTGCTGCACTTTATACTTAGCCGCTAACCTAGGATCGACACAGTTATGACCAACATTGGTACCACAGGATTCATCAAGACTACCAGCAGAGACTATTCAATTTATGTGTGTCAAAGCCGAGGAATACCAAGTGTAAGTGATGGTCTCAAAGACAGCCAGCGCAAAGCACTGTTTGTCATGAAAACACAAAATGAAAAACTGAAAACCATCTCATTAGCTGGTAGATTGATTTCAGAAAACATCTATCTACACTCTGATGCTTCTGCCTGTGATACCATTTCAATGATGGCTGCGCCATACTGCAACAATGTACCATTGTTCAGTGGTATTGGCGCATTTGGAACCAGGGTTGGTCCCAGCGACTGGGGTGCCCCGCGCTATACCTATGTAAAGAAAAATTCACACACAGAGGCTTTGATCTACACCGACTACGACATAATACCCCTCAAGGAAAACTATGACGGATCTGTGCTGGAACCAAAACATTTCCTACCATTGATCCCATTGGTGCTGTTGAATGGTGTAAGTGGTATTGCGGTTGGTTGGAGCACAATGATACTGCCGCGCAAATTCTCTGACATCATTAACGCTACACTGGCAGCTATTGACAAGAAAGACAAATTGCCAGCAATGATGCCAATTTATGAATACCTCGACTGTTTGGTTCGCGGTCTGGGCGACAACGGGTATGAGTTTACGGGCAAGGTAAAGGTTGATGGCAGCACCGTTACGGTAATGGAACTACCTCCAGATCTTTCATTAGAAAAGTTTAAATCTAGATTGAACAAGATGGAAGATGATGAGCAGATACAAACCTATATTGATCGCAGTACCAAAGACATACGTATTGATGTGCGATTCAAACGCGGTACTATAGACGGTTGGACTGAAGAAAAAGCTATTGAATTTCTCAAGTTAAAAAGCAGAACCACCGAACGACTGGTAGTGCTGGACTGGGATGGCAACAACATCAAGCAGTATGACAACAGTGAACTGCTGATGAGGGATTTTGTAGAATGGCGTCTGGGTTTTTATGCTGTGAGATATCAAAAACTCATCAAGGATGCCACATATCAACTGCATTGGAATCAAGCACTCAAGGAGTGCTATGAACATGGTTTACCAGCATTTCTTGCCAAGGCCAAAAACAAAGGCGATATCCTAAAGAAGATACAAGAACTGACAGTGAACATTCCAATTGATGCAGGGCAGCAGGATCGCATTGCCAGTTTGCCCAGTTATAGATGGGCAAGAGATGCGTATGATGAGACTCTGGCACGCATCAATGAATTAACGTCAACTATAGACAATTACAAAAATATTCTCAACGACGAAAATCAAATGCGTGCAATTTACAAGCAGGAAGTAATGGCTTTGAAAAAATTACCCAGCATTGACAGATAAATAACAAAATGAAACTGCAAGATCTACACAACAGGCACCGAGCTGGCGCAGGCATTTTGATATACTGCTTGAAGACTGACAAGTTCTTGATGATCCAACGCAGTGAATACGTGAATGAACCTCTGAAATGGGGCCTACCGGGGGGCAATGTAGATGGCAACGAAACCCCTGAATCGGCAGCACGCAGGGAAACTTTGGAAGAAATTGGTATGACCATTGGCGATGCACCGATGGTGCTGATTTATACCAACACTGTGCATGCTCCTCGTTTTACCTTTTATACTTTTGCCTGCACAGTGGCAAATGAATTTGAACCAAAACTCAATTATGAATCGTCTGACTACTGCTGGTGTAATCTAGACAGTCTACCAGAGACACTGCATTGGGGAATGAAGCAGATGCTGAATCATGACAATGCTGCCAAACTGCTGCAGGCCTTTGTTCAAGAGCAGAAAAAACACTAATCCCAATTGTGAACGCTACCATGGTAGCGATATGCAACCCGTCTAAAACCATTGACATAACAGTAGATGGTGTTAGTGTATGCGGACCTAGAGGATATTTTATGGACCTGTTGTGCAAGGACAAAGTGTTAAAATTATTTGCCAACAGCAGGCAGTGCCTGCTGGGCATCAGCGGTGGCATAGACAGCATGTGTATGTTGACATGGTTTGCCAAAAATCGTTCAGAATTTCCGTTTGAAGTCAAAGCCATACATGTGAATCATGGGATCAATGCGCTCAGTGACACATGGGCACACTTTGTTGAGGATCGCTGTAGGGATTTGTCGATTGATCTTATCACAGTAAAAGTCAGCCTCGATGGTCTTGGTAATAATCTTGAATACGCCGCACGCAAGGCTAGATACCAAGCCTTTTGCGAATCAGGTACCGACAGCATTGTTCTAGCACATCATGCTAATGATCAATGCGAAAGTTTTTTCTTGAAACTTTTCCGAGGCAGCGGCATACGCGGTTTGAAAAGCATGTTACCTGCTGTGCCCTGCTGGTATGACGAATCTGTGACGGTGCTTAGACCAATGTTGGAAGTCACTCGGCCGCAGATCGAACTATGGGCCGAAGAACACAATATCACTGCTGTGCAAGACCCCAGCAATCGAGACAACAGTTACGACAGAAACTACATAAGAAACAAGATCTGGCCGGTCATTACTGATCGTTTTGGTGTAGCAGATGTCAACGTCCTGCGCAGTGTAGCTCATATCGAAGAGGCTTGGCAATTAACTAGAATTTTAGCTGATCAGGATCTGTCACGTGTCACTGCCAAACCAAATGTGCTGGATTGGTATCGAGTGAGAGACCTAGGCTATCTCCGCATTAAAAACATGGTGTTGAGGATTTTAGAACTAGAGGGAGTATATACGTTTAGTGCAGGGCAGGTTGAACAGTTTGCCAATGGTCTGGTCACTGCAAATCTAGACAATCGCAACCAACTACTGACCAAAAATCTACGTATTCGCAAGATAGGCAAGAGAATCTTTGTCGAACGTTTGACGCCGACGGCTGCAGACAATAAACTAGTGCATGCATGACAAATCCGCAATAATTGTAATACCGACTACAGGAGCCAAAACCCTAGCCGATGCTGTGGCCAGTGCAACCACTCAAACACATACCAATACCACCTGTTTGGTCATCATCGATGGGCCAGAATTTGAATCAGCAGCACTGAGCATACTACGGCAGTTTCCTTCTGTAAAACACATGACCCTGCCATGGAACACAGGCAGAAATGGCTGGTATGGACACAGAATATATTTTCTCTCAGCGCCGTTGATAGAACAAGATTATTGGCTGGCGTTGGATCAAGACAATTGGTTTGAGCCCGATCATGTAACTAAAATGATCTCTGCCTGCGAAGCCAACAATTGGCGTTGGTGTCACAGCCTTCGCAAAATACACGATGCTCAGGGTAGGTGGATCTGCGATGATGATTGCGAAAGCCTTGGGCGTTGGCCGATCTATCTCAGCGACCAGCATCATTTAGTTGATACGTCTACCTATTGTATACGCAAAGATGTTATGATAGGCATGGCCCCTGCCTGGTATAGCGGTTGGGGTGGAGATCGACGCTTTTATTCTGCTATAGCTCAGCATGTACAGGATTTTGGTTGCACAGGCTATACCACAGCATGCTACAGATTGGATGGCAATCCACAATCCGTGACCGCAGATTTTTTCATCAAGGGCAACAGTATCATGAATCAGCGTTATCCCAATGGACTACCTTGGCGAGCAAAATGATTATCTGTAACTGAGCCCATTAATTTTAAGGAAACCACCCGCATGAAGATAATATTTTGCCTACCTGGCAAGACATTTTCCAACAATTATTTCAACTCATGGAATGCCACGGTATCAGTGCTGAGACAAAACAACATAGAATTTGGCTATTCAATGATCTATGATCCTGTAGTTTACTACACTCGCAATCGTATACTTGGTGGGAACAACAACAGCGGTAGGCATCAAAAACCATGGGGAGGTCAGATAACCTATGACAAAATGATTTGGATAGACAGTGATATGGTCTGGTCTCCTGATGACGTTATGAAGTTGATTCAGTATGACCTTCCCATAGTTGCTGGAACATATCTCATGTCAAGTGGAGATGCGTTCCCTGTAGTAGAGAACCTAGACTACACACACCTTGTCAATTCCGGCACATTTCAATTTATGAGCAAGCATGCTATGGCCAGCAGGACCATGCCATTTGTTGTGAGTTATACCGGATTTGGATTCATTGCTATCAAGGCTGGCATTCTTGAAACCATGGAGTATCCTTGGTTCCAACCGCGATGGTTTAGCCAGGGTAACTTTCATGATTTCTGTGCAGAAGATGTGGGATTTTGCTGGGCAGCGCAAGAACTTGGACACAAGATCTGGGTTGATCCTACCATACGTCTTGGTCACGAAAAACTGCTGATCATTTAGACCCCACGACTCCTACTCTATCAGTGATAAATACACGCATGGACATGCGATCTATTATCACACTCATGGAAAAAGCCTACAAAAAAGGCGACAAGATAGGACGCTGGGCATTCATATATCTAGAACCAGAAGACAATTCAGGCGAAAATTATTCGCAATTTGCTCAGTGTGGTACTTGTGTTTTGTTCATGCCTGGAAAAAAACGCTGTGGGCTGTATGGACCAGACGACAAAGTTGTTGCCAATGCCAGTTGCGGTCTTTATATAAATGGTATGCCGCACGATGACCAACCGTTCTTGGCAGCAGCAACTCCAGAAAATTCAGGCTATGTTTTAGGGCAGGTACGCTGCGAAAACTGCAGTTGGTACAAGAAAGGTGCTTGTGAACTTTTTGAAAAACTTGATCAGCAACTGCCAGATACCTTTGAACTGGGATCGGCTGTAGATGCCAAGGGTTGCTGCAACGCCTGGAGTTGAAGCAGCAGTGGTCATCCCCCCTGCTGCTGTTTCACTCATTTCTTCACATGGGCCATTGAAACAAACAAGTTGACCAGTTCCTTGGCAGGAGACAGGTCAATCAGTTTCTTGTTAAGTGATACCCATTCAGTAGCCAGCGAGGTTTGTAGGTCGATGCTCTTGCGAGCAGCAGCCGTAGCATAATTAAATACTGCTTCGTTAGCATCTTTGAACGCAGTGTTGTTGATCATTTGAATTCTCCTAGTTTGGGGTAATGATTGTGATTATGGATCATGCGCAGTCGCAGTTCCAACTCACGTATATCTGCACTAGAAGCCAGCCAACGTTCCTGTTCTGTCATAGTAAAATTTTGCCACCATGTGTGCAGGCGTTGCTTAAGATGTTTGAATAACATAACTGATCTCCTTGTGCAGTTCACATATTTAGCAAGTTTTATGCTGCACTGCAACATGTCACAGAGTATGGCTGCCTTGCGTCATTAACGTCTACGCAAAGCATAGATATGAACAGTGTATGCACCGGCGGTTCCTGTAGTGTCTAATATAGGCTCGACCTTGCGCACAAATGAATAATTTGCAATCCATTCTGGCAGTTCATCGGCAATCTTACCGCTTTTACCGCATATAATCACCACGCTCCTAGAGCCGTTGATGTTGTGTTCCTCGAGGAATTGTCCGGTGGCATTGAATGCCTGTTGTATTGTCAGGCCATGCAGATCAAGACTTGATCTCAGTGTTTGGTCATGTCCTTTTTTTGGACGAAAACTTTCCTGCGGCTTTTTTTGGAGGTTTTCAATATAAGCATTCCACACTCGCTGATCCTCTGGTTTTACTTGGTCCTGCGAGTTCCAGTGTGTAACTGATCTGCCTGACAGAGAACGAGATTTGAGTTGTTTTGCCGCTGACATGGTTTTCATCCTTGATTATGCTTACATGAAGCCCTATCCCAGCGGCATCAGCCAGCAACGCATTGAGGAGGTCCACTGTTTGGACCAATTGACTGGTCAATGATGTGCAGTGTCGCAGGGTAACCAAAAGGTCTTCTGGTTTAGAGGAGTTTGTCGTAGTTTCCATATGGTTATTATGTGGATCTATCTTGAAAACGTCTAGAAAAGCTCAGTTGTTGTGACCATGATCAAAACTGTGCTATATAACATTGAGAGAACAAAGGCCAACCTAGGAACACTGCCCGGTTAGAATAACCAATGGTTTAACTACCATAGGTAAAACCTAAATATCATGCTGGGCCGATCTTAAGATCACAGCGTTATGATAGATATTGTTTTTGTCTATCAATGGTTTAGAACCACAACATTGACTTCAATGTGTCTGAATCATATAAACAACAAATAAGGAGAGTGAAAACGTAATGCGTATAAGCCACCTATTTCTGTACCTGAACCTATGTCTGGGAGCAACTTACATGTATTGTGCCCCAGCCATCGCAGTGATTACAGTATATCCAACTTCTAGGCATGACGAGGAGCCTCCAGATCTGGACTCAAAACCAATAATCATGGATATACCGTCTCAAAACACTACACCGGTGGCAATCGCAGTGCCCCCAACTGTATCCACCGACATCAAGGTCAAGACTGTTCAGCCAAAAACTATTCACAAAGCCACAGCCGATTTTAAATCAGTAACGAACCTTAGACAACATCTTCCTCTTAACATACCCGAGGCCAATGACCTCAACGATCATGACAGACGAGAAATTGAGTGTATTGCATGGAATCTCTATTTTGAAGTAAGAGGTGGTAAAATGGATGAACAGATTGCCATAGCCTTTGTGCCTATCAATCGTATAGGCCTTCCAGATTTCGGTGATGATATCTGTACAAATGTTTTTCAATATACCATTCGCAATGGGGTTGTAAAACATCAGTTCAGTTGGGTAGGCAGAATTCTTGGTCCAAAATGGAAGCGTGAAGATGATTCTTGGGAAAAAATGCAGAAGATAGCCCTGAGTGTTTACCAACGTAGAATCCGTGATGTTGGACAAGGGGCTACCTATTTTCAAAGTGTACGATTGTCATCTAGTTGGGCCCATCATGCTAGAAAATTCAGATTGGGCAGTACTCTTTTCTGGAGTTAACCACAACACCAGGTTTGCAGTATTTTGATAAATACTCCACATACTGCATGCAAGGAATCATAAATGGCTACGTATTCATACAACACTACCTATTTTGAGATCACATACAACAACAACACGCCAACCAATTATTCGGCGTTGACCGGTTGCCAAGCAGGAGGTCTTGATAGTGAAACGGCTTGGCAGATACAAAACTGCATCAGAGCCACTGGTAGCACAATAGTAAGCGGTACACCTTTGGCCAACGGGTCAACTATAATTGTCAATGGGTATACTGTGACATTCAGTTCTACAGATACGCTGGCAGATGTCATTGTCAAACTCAATCTCATGACAAAATTTACAGGAATAGCAGCTGATCAAAGTGTTGCTGGTGGATATCTCACAGTCTTCAATGCTCCCGGATATGAAGGGACACCATTCTATCTCATGGAAGGCAACGGTACCGCGCTTGCCACTTTGGGGTTCACCAGCCCTAGCCAATTCATCTATGCACCCAGCGTGATTGCATCTAGCACCTACAGCAACGTGAGCAGCAATTCTAATGTCAACATCAACAACACTACTATAACATTCACGGCAGGCAACCTTGCCGCGGCTGCTGCACGTATCAATTCATATACAACCTGCACGGGCGTGGCGGCGTCTGCTGCTGGACCGTACCTGCAGTTGTCATCGGCCGGTTGGACTCAACCGATAGTCATTAACGGCGGCAACGCATTAACAGCACTTGGCTTTTCAGCAGGTGTTTATCCTGGTCCAATCAGCAACATTACACTCAGCGAAGACAAGGAACGAGCCAATATGCGTTGGTTTCAAGCTGTGAGCCAATTGGAAAGCACAGCAACACCAAACTATTTTGGCAGCATTACACGCACCGGCAACATCGGCAATGCAGCGCTCAACACCATTACCTGGACAGTAGGCTACGGTTGTTATTCTGCACTACAGACCACTGCCACTGCATGCGAACCAGATTATGGTACCACCTACACAGGTACGGCTGCCATACAACGCTGGGTTGCACGAGCCATGGTCAACACATGGACCAGCAATCGCAAAGTGTTTGCCCCTTGTTCCTGTAAGGTACTGGGTTTTGCCTACTATCGTAATCCTGCAAGAATTTTGCCTATTACAGCGCAGGGTGTTGACACCAATGTAATAGTAGTTTCTAATAATATTGTCGTTACGCAGATTCCAGGCGTTTAACCTAGGATACTAAAACTTTGAAACCCAGTGCACACCTACACCTTCTTATTACGGCTGAGATACAGAACCCGCCGGGCCCAGAAGATTGCGAAAAAATCAATGAGTTCATGCGAGGCATGGTTAAACATGTCCGTATGAACATCATGCTTGAACCAAACACAGCATATTGCAGTGATCTCGGTAATGAAGGTATAACCAGCGTAGTAATACTAACAACCAGTCATTGTTCCATGCACATATGGAACCTGCCAGCCCCAGCACCAAGCATCATGCAATTTGATCTATATAGTTGCGCTGCATTTAGTGTCGATGAGGTATTGGCATACATTGCTGCACATTTCAAACTTGTCAGTGTAAAATACAAATTTTTAGATAGAGAAAACGGTTTTATCGAGTTAGATCACGGCACCACCTTGTTTAACAAACACTGAGGAAAACCATCGATGAAATTGATCAACCTACTGCTGTTGCTGTGTGCCCTGGGTCTCAGCAGCACTGCAGCCTATTACAGTATTGCAGGATTGGCCAGCATATTCAGCAGTGCATTCTGGCCAGTGGTCGTTATGGCCACTATTCTCGAAGTGAGCAAACTGGTACTGGCTAGTTTTCTCTATCAAAAATGGACTATACTGCCTCGGGGACTGCGTATATATCTAACTGCCAGTGTTATGGTGCTGATGCTGATCACCAGCCTTGGCATCTTTGGTTTTCTCAGCAAGGCACATGTTGATCAAGGACTTACCACCTCAGAATTAGTGCTGCGCATTGACCAACTCCATCAGCGTCGCATCGAACTTGATAAAACAATCTCACGTTATCAAACTCAGTTAACCCAACTAGATACCAGCATCAATATCAAACTTCAAAACAATAGGTCAATTGATGCTGACGTGCTGCGGAAACAACAGGCTCCAGAGCGTACAGACATCAAGACCCAACTAGATTCAGCCTCAGCACAGATAGTAAAGATAACCAACGAAGAAACTGATTTAAAAAGTCAATTACAAATAGTAGAAAGCAAGGTTGGTCCAATCAAATACATCGCAGAATTTTTTGCAAATGGCAAAGAAGTTGATCTCGACAAGGCAGTACGCTATATGATCATCATAATCGTTATGGTATTTGATCCACTAGCTGTACTGATGCTGATCGGTGCCAATATCAGTTTCAAAAGTGATCAACAAATCATTACTGCACTACCAGCAGCGCCTCTAGTGGAACCTGAAATACCTGCAACAGCACCAACTGTAGACTTAGATCAGCTACATGCGGTTATTGCAGAAAGTATGGACGCGTGGCTGAACAAAGCTCTATCTCATCCAGAACTAAAGTCACCTGACCAAACTGAGACTGTGTCTAGTTCGTTAGTTGTACAAGAAAATACACCACCTATTCCACAAATATCCAACCAACTCCCTACTACAGAAGAACGCAAAGAACCAACGCTATCAACGGAATTCAAGATAGATACAGAATCAAAAGTAGAACCAATTACAACTGTACAAGAAAATGACTACAAACGAAAATCGATGACCGGCATCATACCTAATAAAATATCTGCTTCAACAATACCACCACCTTTAGAACAAGGTCACGAACGTCCTGAACACCAAAGCAAAGACTTTCTACCAACACACATACCTCAGGATAGGCGCAGATGGCCATAACAATTTATCATCATTGTAGTTTTTGCGAAAAAACACAACAGCAGATTAAAAAATTAATTGCAGGTCCAGACGTTTATATTTGCAATGAATGTGTTAACCTATGTTATGACCTTATCAAGGAAGAACCTGCTAAAATCATACCACAAGACGAACTAACTCCACAACAGGTCACAAGTTATCTTGATGAATATATAGTTGGACAGGAAAAAGCCAAAAAGACACTGTCAGTGGCCGTATACAACCATATCAAACGCATCAATAATCCTGTGATCGACGGTGTTGAAATAGAAAAAAGCAATATGTTGTTTATTGGTGGTTCAGGCACTGGCAAAACATATTTGATACAGACTGTGGCCAAAATTGTCAATGTACCATTGGCCATCGTTGACGCTACCAGCTTAACCGAAAGCGGCTACGTTGGTTTGGATGTAGAAGATGCCATTTCTAAACTCTATCAAGCAGCTGATCAAGACATTGAAAAAACCAAGTGCGGCATTGTCTACATAGATGAAATTGACAAAAAAGGGCGCAAGTCAGAAAACACCTCGGTAACACGAGACGTCAGTGGCGAAGGCGTTCAACAGGCACTGCTGAAAATGATTGAAGGTTGCGATGTAAAAATAATGCCCAATGGCGGTAGGAAGAATCCCAACGGAGACTTCATCACAATTAATACCAAAAATATACTATTCATCGTAGGTGGAGCCTTTGAAGGTCTTGACAAAATAATCGAAAAGCGACAAACTCAAAATACAACAGGTGTAGGTTTTGGCTCAAAAATCAAAGATTCTACCAACACCAAGGGCAATTACGATTTAATCAAAACTGTGCGTGGCGATGACATGGTAAAATTTGGGATGATCCCAGAACTAATTGGTCGACTGCCAATTATTGTCACATTTGAAGATCTTGACGAATCTGCATTGATTAGGATATTGACTGAACCAAAAAATGCTATCATAAAACAGTTTCAAAAAATGTTTGCTCTTGACAGCATCAATCTTATCTTTGCACCAGACAGTTTGCAGGCAATATCTTCAATGGCAATTGAGATGAAAACCGGAGCCAGGGGACTGCGTAGCATAGTTGAAAACCTGTTGCTTGACCTGCATTTTTCCCTCCCGCAGATGTCTAAGAATGGAGTTAAAAAAATTATAATATCTAAGGAAACAGTAGAAAACATGAAAGAACCAGTGCTGGTTTATGATCAAAACAAGGATTCAATACTTTGAGTGGGCATTGGCATAATGATCAACGTCGCAGTCAACGACGTGCAGAAGATCCAATCAAGGCCAGTATAGTGGCCAACGAGCGCATCAAACATCCTGAAGTAAGATTAGTAGACGAGCAGGGTCAACAGATAGGTATTGTCCCTATCAAACAAGCCATGTGGCAGGCACGCAATCTAGGTCTCGACCTAATTGAAATCACCGCAGATGCTGTGCCACCTGTGGTTAGGATAGTAGATCTCAACAAATGGATCTACAATCTTCGCCAAGAAAAAAAGAAGAAAGAGCGAAAAGCTAGAGAGAATGCTGTGGTCATTAAGGAAATACAACTGCGGCCAGTAACAGACAAGCATGACATTGAAACAAAACAGGGGCATGCTCGCGAATTCCTAGCTGACAACAACAAGGTCAAGGTGGTGATCAAATTCCGTGGCCGTGAGTTGAGTTTCAAAGAAAAGGGATTTGAGATCATGGATACCTTTATCAAAGGTCTCGATGCTTGCAAGTTGGAAAAGACGCCAGAAATGAACGGCCGTACCATAATGGCCATACTAGCACCAAATGGCAAAAATTGACGGTTTTTCAAATACCTGCTAAAATATATTGTCACTTACAAGGATATAGAAATGGATAATGACGATTTCGTGCTGCGTAAAAAGGGCATGACAGTTAAGGTTTTCAACAACAATATAGATGGTGCAATCGTACAACTCAAACGTCGTATGAACAGCGAAGGTGTAAACAAAGAACTTCGCAAGCGGAAACATTACACATCTCCAAGTGTTGTACGCAGACAGAAACTGGCAGAAGCCAAGGTTCGGTGGAAGAAGAAGTATAGCCAAATTATGGAAATAGAAATGCCTTCAAAGAAAAAGACCAAACGCGATTACAAACCTGTTAACAGAGCTGTGATTGCATCACCAACCTAATGCTAGATACTGGCAAGATATCAAATGCAGCAAAAGCAGTTGATTGGAAACCTGCCGACCTAAAGATTTACCATAGATTCAAACAACAATTTCACAATTGGATAGCATCATCTAAACAACCAGTCAAGGGTTTGCCAGACACTTTTTACATAGTGACTGGCATCACCGATGCATTTAACCAAACCTACGGTCTGTTCAAAAACATAGGTGTATTTCCTGGAGAATATGGTTATCATAGATTGGCTATTGGCAATCGATGTACTACAGATCTTGCAATGGCAGATGTAATCATCATAAGCCACCCATTTAGTGCTGATGGCATGTCAGCACATGACAAACTGGCCAAAGCTGATTTATATGGCAAACCAATATTTGTCGACTGTGCATTTTTTGGGTCCTGCCGGAATATCAATTTTGATTTCTCCAAATATAAAAACATACAAAGCGTGTGTTTTTCACTTTCAAAAACATTTGGTACTGGTCATCACAGGGTTGGATTATTATATACGGCTGCAGCATATCCTGCAGCGGTTTATGAACAATGGCATTACCCTGTTGTTTCGTCGGCGCAGCATCATTATGGTCTACTTGATACCATGTCTCCAGATGATCTAGCCGTGAAATATGGCCGTGTACAACTTGAAATCTGCGAGGAACTTGGCATAGTTCCCTCTGATACAGTGATATTTGGATTAGATTATTCAGATAAATTTGCTCAATTCGACAGAGGCGGGGTCAATAGGTTGTGCATAAGTGATCTGATACGAGATAGATATCACGGTTGACATTTCAGAAAAGAAAATGTAAATAGTATTTGTCAGCAACTGCTGACAAGGAGATGCCTTAAAGGGTCTCTTATGCTACAAACTTCGCTCACAGAGGAGGTAAAATCATGCGAAGCCTAACACTCACACAACAAATCGATGACCTTTTTCGCGACTTCAACCGGTTTGCAGTTGGATATGAACCAACCTTCCGCATGTTGGATCAAGCACGCACTACTCAAACCAACGGTTATCCACCATACGATCTCGAAAGCACCGGTGAAAACAACTACCGTCTCAGCATGGCTGTAGCGGGTTTTACAGCAGACGATCTCGAAATCACTCTGCAAAATGGTCTACTAACCATTGACGGCAAAATCAAACAAGATGAAACTCGCACATACCTGCATAAGGGCATTGCTGGTCGCAGTTTCCGCCGCCAATTCTCGCTGCACCCCTATGTCGAAATCATAGGCAGCAGTCTTAGCGATGGAATTCTTACTGTGGAATTTGTTCATGAGATACCAGAAAGCATGAAACCACGTAAGATTACAATCAATGGTCCAACTGCTGAAATAAAAGTTTTGAATCCGTCGTCTGGGGTTACTGCTACGGCTTGACAGGCTAAAACAATCCGCGTAGTATATCATTAAGGGAGAAGGCGTATGGTAACTGCTGATGTGATAGAAGAGGTGATGACTGCACATAAGGTTGCCATACGTCCTCCTAAAATGTTCAATGTGATACTGCACAACGATCCGCATACCACTATTGAATTTGTGGTTTTGATCTTGATGAGTATTTTCTACAAGAGTTTTGAAAATGCCACAGCGTTAACTATGGACATTCATGAGAAGGGTAAAGGTATCGCTGGTACCTATACATTTGAAATTGCAAGCCAAAAACAAACAGACACATTGAATGCAGCTAGAGCTAACGGATTTCCTCTAAAATGTGACCTAGTTGAAGCCTAAGGTTGACCCATTTGATGCAGTGCACGTTGGCTGATTATCTCAAAAAAGCATCGTTCGTTGGCCCCATTTAATTTATCATAGTCAAAATTGATCCCTGAACAAATGGGACGATAATACAGTGTCAGCTGACTCGGTACCAAAGCCAACTGACCGGTAGTTTTCATATAGCCATTGCGACTATCTCTACGGCAGGGATTAAGTTGCGGATTGCTGTCTTTATGGTCTAGTATAGAGTTCATACACTCGTCAAGTGTAGTGGCACGATGCAGACCCAATTCAGCTTTGATCTTACGCACCTCAGAACTCACACGCTTGCGACTGTGGCTGGGATCATTAGGAACGCGCTGATAACCAGCCCAGGGCAGTAAAATACCATGGTTGGTACGCACGCAGGTATGAGGTTTGATGATTTCCTCAATTTTATAAACAAAGTCGCCATTTCTATGACTGCTTTCCAACATGAAGCAGCGATTTTGATCAAAAACAAAAGTATGGCCTGTAAGCTGCTTTTCCACAAGGCTTTCTAGTGCCGATATACAGTCGCGTTCCAGCATTGCGGTCCTGATCTTTTTGCCGTCTGGACTGAGATAATTTTGTCTAGTTCCTTCATGAGTGGTACCAGTTTGACCTTTTTCATCCGATATTGTAGCCATACTGGCTGAGATTATACTGATCCCATGCTCGTTAAGTCCTTCGGTATAGCCTGTGTTTTCATCCCAGATATAGATGCGTTCAATTCCGCCCATACGACTCTTGCGAATATTAATGGTTGGATAGTAGCCGCGATCTCGATTTTTGATACCAACCCAACCAAGATCAGGAAGATATTTCGCCATTATAATACACATAAACATATTTATCACGGCAACGACGTGAACCAAGGTGTGTTCGATCAACCTCTGGTATTACATATTGCAGCGGAAAGCCAGGGTGCTTTGGTCTGTTGTGGTGGTTCACTGCAATAACATGTGAAACTGTCAATGACATCAACCAGTGAACGATGGATCAGTTTTGATCCCCATAGTGACCAAGATATGATCGCTGTACTGACTTGGATTGAAAATGGTAGGATAATAATCAAACAAAAATCATAAAATAGTTTGATTAAAATTGCTCACAGGTCAGCTGGAAAAATGACTTGGCGACATGGTTATTTTTTGTTTTGGTCACTGTCATTTTTAAGCAAATCTTTTTCACGCAGAGTCAAAACTGTATTGATCTTTTCACTTAAACGAATGAGATCATTATTCAGCAGAGTAACACGATCCATTAATGCGGTCAAAACCACATTGGTGTTTTTCAGCACAGGCTTTACTTCTTTTGAACACCATTGCCAAACATATTGAATGACAAAAGCTAACCCCACTGCCATGACTATAGGAAGTCCATATTTGTCAGTCATTTGAAATATGTAAGTTTCTTCCATTTTTAGATCCCTTCAGGTCTCATTTCTTATCATCTCGACCATCAGCACGACCTATGCGCTCAACAGCCAGCGGTAGATCCAATGCCATTGATACCAAAGTATCTATCTTGATGATGTCGTTATCCATGTCTTTGATTCTTTCTTCTAACCTGACAATATGAGCAGACATTTGTCTAATGTTGTCTCGCACCCCAGCCAACATCATCTTTATGGACAGGTAAACTACACCTCCGCCAACTATGGCCGCTGCCACAGAAAAACCAACGCCTTCTATTATGTAGAATACAAGTTCAATCATCAGAGTCACCCAGTGAGATTTTGTAGGCTTTACTGTATTTAACGTGCCATTGTATGTTGTTCAAGCAGTTGTTAACCCCTGTGCAAGCACAATGATGAATCATGATATTTTGGATGCAGATAACTTCTTTGATTCTTTGACTTCTAGCAAATATGCTTTATATTAGAATGAGAACAAAGGGGATGAAAATGGATTTACCTAAGCCAACCTTTCCTTATATTGGGCGCTTGTATCAAGCAGTGGTGTCTGAAGGTTTGAGTGCTGGGAGTTTGAATCGTGAAAATACAGATACTGTATTGCGCAAACTCTGCAAGACAACGTGGTTGGAAGAAAATCGCGACATCTACAAGATTTGGATGTTGGGAGGTGATACTTGGGGAGACCTAATCAAAGACGTAAAAAAATACAGTGCTGTAGTAAACCAATACAAGCGCGATGCCAAAAAAACAGAGAAAAACATAAAAAAGTCACATGAATAACAGCATCCTTGTTTAGAGCTCATTGATGATTACCTTGAATCATCAATGAGCTATGTGATACAGAATCACTGTCGCAGATACGACGGAGGAAAATAAGGTACAATGGTATTCTGTAGAGTTGGTTCCCACCAATGTATCTGACGTATTGTATGTTGTATGCCCTGCGGCTGATGCACACGCACAATATGCCTGGTTCCAGTTTCAATATACCAGAGTTGACAGGTTTTTTGATTGTAACTCCAACGCATTACTTCTACTGTGATATGGCTATCCAAAAGCCAGTAATCTAATCTGTGGCGAGGGTTAAATTCCGCCCATAATTCCCAACCAAAACTTAAAGTTGGTGGCACACCGTTGTTTTGAAAGACAGAACGATTGGTCAAGGCCAATTGATGTGCCATCCACCATGAAACGGCATCTGCTCCATACCATAGTTTCTGCACAAAATGCCTAGCCAACCATAGAATTCCGATGATACTGCCCCATATGGTAAAAATAGCCACCAACGTTACTGCATGCCATAGCCGAAACAGCAGCGATTTTGAGCTAGACCAAATCGCCGCTGCTGCTGTTTTTACAGAGTTGGCGATATATGTTGGAATAACACCGGCAAAAGCCTGCATCAATAGATAAGTTAGTTTGGTAATCGGATTTCTTGTCATGCCGATATTTATCGGCAAAACACTGTTAATTGTGGAAAAAAACTCATTATGGACAAACCTGTGTTAGTCACCTGGCTTTCCGCGGCGGGAGATAAATATGCAACGACATTATCAAATACGAGGAAATTACATGAGTGATCATATACTAGATGAGATCAAACGTTACAAGAACTTGCTTGAAAGTTCTGTTAATATGGATCCAACCAATGCCTTGAGCGACAGGGAACTCGTTCGTTTCCAACAAATGCCTGCGGCCAAACAAAAGATAGCCAGTCCTCAACAGCAGGCAATGCTAGATCGTGAAATGAACAGCCGTCTTAACATGGATGAAAAACTCAGCAGCAACGATCGCAGAAGAATGTTGACACGAGTTATGAAAAGGTTGGAAAAGTTATCTGGTTTGAAGCAGGATGGTCAAGACTTAACGGAAAAAATGGCCAACTTCATCATAAATTGTATTACACGAGGAATGTCATTTGAAGACGCCTTGCATTTGAGCAACAAGCGAATAGCAGAGACCAACAGACACGCTGCTGATGACAAGGGCCCTGTTGCAGCTCATCAGAACTCAACAAAAACCTGCGACGTTTGCCAGGGCACTGGACAGGACGACTATCACAAGGATCATCCCTGCGGGGCCTGTGGCGGTACTGGCAAGGAAAGTTACATGCATGAGGAAATGACCAAAGAAGGCAATGCATTTCTAAATGCTCGGCGCAATGCTGCAATGAAAGGTCTTGATTCTTTCGAGTTTGATGGCAAAACACATACAATTACCGGAGATGAAGACCTAGGAGAAGGTGCCTATACTAATCAGTTTGAAGATCCAAAGCCCGCTGCTGATCACAATGATCGCAACTGGAAAGACTGGGGTACCACCAAGCAAGACTATACAGATGCTGAGACCAAGACCTGGGATAGTTACATGCAGAATGAAGATCAAAACTCAACAAAAACCTGCGACGTTTGCCAGGGCACTGGACAGGACGACTATCACAAGGATCATCCCTGCGGGGCCTGTGGCGGTACTGGCAAGGAAAGTGACATGCAGAATGAAGATCAAAACTCAACAAAAAAGTGTGACGTTTGCCAGGGCACTGGACAGGACGACTATCACAAGGATCATCCCTGCGGGGCCTGTGGCGGTACTGGCAAGGAAAGTGACACAGCAGCAGTTGATCTTCATGAAACAAAAGTGTTTGTTAATCGCCTCCGTAAATTGTCAGGCTTAAAATGACCAATGCGGAACGCATGAGGCAACTTATAGATGAACTAGAGTTGGAGATGGCAGGTAACAAACTGCCATCTGCTCCTGCGGTACTGCAAAATGGAAAAAAAGTTCTTACAGAAGACCAAACCACCACTATTGAAGAAAACCTCCGAGATTGGTTCAACCAGAAGTGGGTACGGTTTGGACCAGACGGCAAGATCCGCGGCGCATGTGCTCGAGGCAGTGACAAAGAAGGCAAGCCCAAGTGCCTGCCGCAGGCCAAAGCTCATGCATTGGGCAAGAAGAAGCGTGCCACCGCTGCGCGCCGCAAACGCAGAGAAGATCCACATGCAGATCGTCGAGGTGCTGCAAAGAATGTGCATACAAACGAGTCTATTGCAGAAGATTCGGCGCTGAGTGCAGCTATACGACGTGTACAACACCTGCTGAATGACCGTTTTGGTGCCAATTTGGACGTAGATGGTATATTTGGGCCTCTTACCCTGCAGTCAATCAACATGTTTATGCCTGGGGCTGATTTTGGCCCAGCGCCCCATCCAGACCGTACCACTGCGGTCCAAGGCCTGCAGACTAAACCCGTAAGAGCAGATACTTGCCCGTTCTGCGGCGGAGAAATGTATGATGTCGACACAATGTTGGAAAACAAAGATGCCTGTTATTACAAGGTAAAACGTCGTTACAAAGTATGGCCCAGTGCCTACGCCAGTGGAGCGCTGGTGCAATGCCGGAAGCGGGGTGCCAAAAATTGGGGCAAGAGCCAGACAAATGAAAATTCATCAGGACGGTTCGACGCTATTCCATCTGCTGTTACTAAAGATGGGCAATTGACCAACGCCCACTTCAAACAGAACTCCAGAGACCATGCCAATGTGCGGATGGACCGTCAACAAGTCGACGAAAATATGGACCATTCCAAAGATACTCAAGCCGTAGCTGAATTGGCTGCAGCACTGCTGGCACGTAAACGTAGTCTTAAGCGTTTGAAAAACAACACAGAAAAACTCTATTCTGAGATAGATCAACTGATGACCACGGTAGCCAAGACCCACGGTATCAGCGGGCAAAAACTTCACGACATGTGGATAGCCAAATACCATGAGGTGCCAGATACTTGGATACAGTTGGCAGAAATTGATCATGTAGACGAAGCATGGAGCAAAAAATACAAAAAAAGTATAAATTGCAGCAATCCCAAAGGATTTAGCCAAAAAGCCCATTGTGCTGCAAGACGCAAAAGACAACGTCATCAGCCTACCAAAAGCAAAAGTGTCAGCGAAAACCAAAACCCAGTTGACAATGAAAATTTAATCTCAGTCAACAATGCCAAAATCCTGATGCCGCAGATACTCTCAAAGGTCCAAAAGATTTATGATGATTGGGACGAATCTGATCGAGACACCTATGCTGGTGGGGGAATCTGCCACCTACTGTCAGATGCCATTTGTAACATACTCAATGATAATGATATAGACTCTACTCCAGTTAGTTGCACAATGGAACAACATGTTTATGTTGTGGCTAAATTCCAAGAAGGTATCTATGAGGTCGATATACCATATCATGTTTATGAAATAGGTGGCGGTTATTCTTGGAGCAAGATACCAGATGTAAAGTTTGAGCCCAGTGATGTGAGATTCCAAAAGTTATCAGGAGATCCAAACCAGTGGGAAAATTATATAGAAGAAAACTTTGCTGATGGTCGAGGTCCTGGTAGACCAGGTGACAGTGCTAGACATGGCATTCCACGGCACGCTACACTTGCACAATTGGATGTAATTGGCCAAGGCAAGGGCCGCAAGGCTCAACTGGCCAGATGGCAGGCAAACATGCGCAGAGGTAGGAAAAAATGACCATAAGAATACAACCGGGGACAAAATTCCCACACACCGTGGCTGTTGGGTCTGAGGAGTCTATCGGTCCAGGTCATACCTACAGCACATTAGCAGATTGGTGCAGTAATCTCATGGGAGACATGGACAAAAACTGGACCATATGCTGGGATGACATTAGTGGCATGACATGGACATTCCGTAACAGGTTAGATGCCAGCCTGTTTAATTTCACCTGGTGTTCAGATAGATAGTCAACAGAGGTATAACCTGCAGATGCTTTTTGGGAGATGATACGAATGAAAAGACTACTTAATCACCACGAGCATAAAATAATCACAGATAATGCCAAGGCTGCATGGACTCGTTGGTACACAACTGGTGTCAAAGGCGACATGATGTTGCCTCAGGATACACTGGAGTTTTGGATGATAGTTGAGACTGAGAAATATCTACAATCAATTCGCCAAGATCATCAAGGCCTTGATGATCTTGGCGACAATTTAAAATTTAGGTGCAATGACAGCGAAACTGGTGCCTAACATTGTCAGTTCATATGGGCCAAAAACACCCATGCTGACAGCCCAACAACCAAAATCAACATGTTGGTAAAAGATTTTAAACCCCATTTCAACGTTATCCATATAAGCCAGATAAAAACTCCCAGCAAGAAAAAATTCTGAACGGTTCTTTTGGTATTGTTGTCCATATCTGTCTCCATTGTGAGAGTGGTGTTGGTTACCAGTTGATAATAACATACATCCGCTAGATTTCAACCAAAATCATGTCAATGACGATGTGAATATGGAGAATGCTGATAATAAGAGTGATGGTATGAATAATTTCCATGCGGGACTATCATGCAGCCCTGCAGAACAAGAATCACCACAAACATTAACACGAATTTGAACATGTTTGATCTCCATTTGTATGGTAATTTGATGTTAACATGTTTGGTCAAAAACTGCAACCTGTTTGATCCAATCTGTTGATTATTTCCACAGATCTTATGGACCAGCCGCAGGGCAGTGTAACCCTGTTTCAAACATAACCAGTTTCTTGTAACATATCATAAACTGCATTATATGAGTGCTTCCGCGTCTGCAGGACCAATGCCCTTCGTGCAACTGGTACATCACTGCTACTTTCTACACTGTGTGGTTTAGTAACGTCTAACAACCAACTTTCGCCATCTGCAGCTGTAAATTCAGCTGCCGACTCTAAACAGGCTTCGTCAAAGATCGCACCATTTGTTTGATTGGCTATCTTGCTTGTTACAGGTTCTTGATCCTTTTTGAGTTGCCAAAATCGCGTGACACATCCGCTGGTTTCGACATAGCAATTAATGGTAGCCAGTATACCGCTATCGGTATGAGGTGGAATACGTGAGCGATTTATACTCATACACAGCACAGCAAAATCACTCCGATACCTCAAGGGGATGACGTTGTATAATCCGTCAAAATCGCCTTTGGCAATATGATACTGGATACCTCGGAAAGTTCCGGTGTCGTCCGGGCGACCATATCTAGTCCAAAGAGTCTGCGTCTCAAAGTTGGAAATTGGAATGTTTTTTGATAATTTTGTGAACATGTCCATTTATACCATCAAACCATATCTTTGGTCAATTTCTGTAGGATTGTGTTGACTTAGGAAAAAGATGCATTAATATAGCAGTTGTTAGAGCTAACCACACACGGAGATCATATCTTGTTCTACATCTTGGTTGACACTGAATCAGAATCTGCCTGCATGACTTTTGACAGCCTTGCTAAAGCACAAGAGGCTTGTTCATATCGCAAGAGGACAGTTGGTGGGAAGTGGAAAGTAATCCGCACGGATTCAACCAACCAAATGGTCAAGGAGTCTATGCAGAACTAGATCATGTGAACAAAAAAATATAAAAACACTAACAAAAAATAAACAATAATTGGGTCATCTGTTTTGGTTGACCCAATTATTGTTTAATTATCAACTACCGGGGTTGGTCTGAGCCAGCTCAGGATTTTTCAATGCCAGTTCGGTAATCAGTCCACGTCCGCGTGAGGTGCTGAGTGTGTACGACACTGCTTGTCCTACCACTAGTGTTTCTGCCAAACCAGCACTGCGTACGGTGTTGATATGAACAAACAGATTACGCTGCATGCCAGTGTCCGGTGTAACTAGACCAAAGCCCTTGCTGGCATCGAACCATTTTACGGTTCCTGTACCTGTGGTGATCACAGGTGTATCATTCATTGTTGGACGATTTGCACCACTCATTGTGTTTTGCCTCCTATTAAATTGGCAGTTGTATAGGTTATTTATTTCTATGGGCTAACCTAAAGGCAAACAGACTTTGGCTGGGAAGATTAAATTATGCTTTCACGCATTCATCAACATATGAGCCACATAGTAATCCATGGGAATTTTGACTAGATTACGAGATGGATCAATTCGGCGCTCATAAACAATCCCATTCAACATGTACCCTACCAACACCTGTTTGCGGAGCAGTTTTTTGATCCTACCGGTCACAAGCGAAGCAGGATGTCTATGATGCTTGGGCACTTTTATGGCCACAGCATCACCTACGACTATGTTTTGCCCAATGAAATCATCCATGGTATGTTCCTCTTGCCTTATCATTTGTAGATAACATGCTTGCAATAACTGTCAACGACAATCACTGCAGATTAGAAAAATATACCATAAAGAATGCCCAGAGGTATGGCAACCAGCATCAACTCAGCCAAAGCTGTCACAAAAAAATTGCTGAACATCATCAGCAACGACAGCATCAATAACATCTGCATGATCAAACTCCTTGGTCAGTGGGTACCAATGTCCATTTCAGTGAAAACCTTACCAAGGACTGAAACAGGAATCAATGATGGTTGCCAATAACCCCAGGGATTAAGCATCTTGGCATAAGTGGTATTGCCACTGGTTACCAGTCCGCTAAACATATAACAGTGACCACCAACCAAATTATAACTGCTGTTGCCAACACTGGTATCAAAGGTAATGAGATCCTTGGCATTGATAAATGTGTTGAGATTGGCCAAGGTCATTTGACCAGTGCCGTAGGCCGTAGCCACATGTCCTGTTAGTGTTTCCATTGCCAACGTGGGGAAACCACCGTTGGCAATAGCACCAATGCCACCCTGCAGTTGAGCAAAAGCCTGCTCCATGATCTGTGGCCAAATAACTTTGAAATCGCCCTGCAGGGCCTGTGTAGAACCGCCGTTGACTGCATTGGCAGCAAAATTATTAGTCACTGTGATAGACACGGGTTTGAAACTTTTTGTACCAAAGCTGATCAAACTGCCAGTTGCTGACTTGTAGAGTGTGACTGTTTCGGTACCATTGCTGTTGATATGGATAGCATTGGTAATCGCTGAGGGATTATAAATGGCTTCCTCACCAAGGCTGCTGAGAAAATAACAGTCACCAATCTGTCCCTGGTTGATCATAGACACATCGATTGGCTTGTTGCCTGTGGCAAAAACTTCTGTTGGTTTTGCCTTGTATGCTGCAACGGTCTGAGGAATATAACTGCCAACAATCATCGCAGATGCTGCGGTGAATGGACCAAGGCCCAGATCGTCCATATCAATGCCAACTACAGCGTCACTCACAGGCTCATAGTGACCAAATATATCATTGTGTTGGTATATATCAAAAATGTGTCGCATTGTCATATGTGCCGGCCTTTTTGCTGTTTTTTACATTTTACACGATGAACCTGATCTGCGTCTAGAACTGCATCAGATATCATAGGCACGCCCTTTGCGGCCCTGTTTGGTCTTGATACCGGTTGGTAACCCTTCATTGCTGAGTTTCATGCTCCACAGCAACTTGACCAATTGTGGAACTGTACCAGCTGCTGTTACCTGTTGGCGTAGATCTGCTCGGCGTTCTGGCGACCTAGCATTGTTGAACATGAGATCCAACGTGGCAGCGCGTGCCTGTTGCATATTGGTCATAACACTGATGGTTTGTATGTCATCAGCATTGATCCATTCGCAGAGGATTTCACTGAGTCTCATCAGGTCACAACTATTATTTCGCCAGTGGTGGGGCTGTAGTACATGGGATAAAATCCTCCTGGTACAGTGGCTGAACTGCGTATTGGTCTAACATAGGTCCGGCATGATACTTCACTACAAATATTAAACACTCCGCCACTGCCATTTATCACAATGGTATTTACTGGTAGACTGCACGAGCCTGCTCCACTGCCAATAGCCACAGCATTGGCTCCCATATTAATACGTCCAGCATTTGATCCAATAGCCGTTGCATTGGCCCCTTGGTTACAGAGACCCGCCGAACTGCCAATTGCCAGTGCAAAGGGCTGTTGAATCCTATATCCTGCATGATGGCCAACGGCCACAGCGGTGTTGCCTTGATAGGCCCATCCAGCATACATACCAACAGCCACTGCAGCATAACCTTGTGTGCAGTTGCCGGCGCATGAGCCTATAGCCACTGCACACCTGCCTTGACAGCATTTGCCGGCATACGAACCAATGGCCACAGAAGAATTTCCCTGACTACAGTAACCTGCATTCCTACCAATGGCCACAGCACAACTGGATTGGCCAAAATAGCCAGCGCTCCAACCAACAGCCACTGTGCCTGTAGACTGTCGGTAATTGGCTGCTTCATAACCAATAGCCACCGCGTGATCACATTGATATTGATATCCTGCACGGCTACCAATGGCCACCGAACAATACCGTTGTTCATAACTGCCAGCACAACTGCCAATTGCTACCGAGCAGCAGCCCTGGCAATATATGCCAGCTTCATAGCCTATGGCTATCCCACCATCACCTTGATTATATACTGCAGCATAGCATCCGATAGCAATGCTGCTGTTGCCTTGATTAGATATAAACAGTAGGTCACCACTGGGCGTTGTGCATGGCGGTGCTGTCAGGGTAACAACTCCCCCGCAGTGAATAGAAACTACTCTCTGGCCCAAACTAAACCCGTTGCCTACCACACGCATATTGTATATGATATTGTTAGTGCTTGATACTGTGATGTTACTGCCGCAGGTTGGTCCACTGATGGTGGTTGATGCCAAACTGCCTATACCAGCACTGCTACCTATTGCAATTGAATCAGCCCCTTGGAAAATACGTCCACTGCCATCGCCTATGGCAACTGCAGCCGTGCCTTGAAATAATGCTCCGGCCCCTACTCCAACAGCTATGGAATTTGGCCATTGATTATGGTAACCAGCAGCCGGCCCTATTGCTACTGAATTACTGTGCTGGCAGGCCTGACCAGCACTTTTACCCACTGATATTGCCATACATCCTTGGTGCATTTGGCCAGCGCAGTATCCAATGGACACAGCAGAATAACCCTGCCCGGTAGCACCAGCGCCAAAGCCAACTGCCACGGCAAAAAAAGTCTGCCCAGTGGCACCGGCGTTTTTGCCAATGGCAATCGCTCCGCAGCTCTGACAGGCTCCTGCACACCGTCCCAGTGCTATGCTGATTGGACCTGATTCACCAGTCTTGGCAACAAGACTGGACCAGGTAGCGCTGCCGCCACAGGTTATTGAATGCCCGCCGGGTGTGCCGCAATAGGCTCTAAGGCTTTCGGTGGTTGTGTCCCACCAAAGGTCGCCAGCATTGCCAACATAGCAGGCAGCAGGCACAGGTAAAACCTTGGTGATGAATTTTTGTGTGATGCTCATTATTGACAACCCCGGGGTATAATTTTGTATGAATTATTTATCCTTTATCCGGGTCAAAGTTTGGATTTTTTTGATACAGACGTTTCAATCACTATTGGTCAATGATTTCAATATGGTCTTGGACCACAGACAGTTTTACAACCTTGCCATCAGTGATACGACAACCACCCCAACGTAGATAATCGCGCCCGCCGTCAACAAAGACGCCATTGTGCTCACGATAATCATGACGATATCTGCTGTAGATCACTTGGCCGTCGATGGCCACACCCAGGAATGGAATTGTAGCATCAATCGCATTAGCAATCATGGTATGACCATTGATGTCCTTATAGATTCCAAACCAATTGCTACCCTGAGGATGCGCCTGTTCTGTCCAAAATACCGCCACAGGATGATTGGACCATGATCCGTCGCGCAGTTTTAGACAGGTTTCACAAACATACTTGGCTGACATTTTTTTTTCTATAATAGCAATGCCCGATGATGGGATGAAACTGCATTCTGCAAGTACCTGCATATTGGTTTTCCTAATCTAGGATAGCAGTTTAGCATGGGGCATCCCATATGTCAATTCCTGTCATTGGTCAGGATGACTGTTAACCATCCGCGCAGCTTCATAAATTGCGATTATCTAGACTTCATTTCTTCCTGCCTGGAAATAAAATAGTCTCGTATGATGTGCAGATTTGCCAGACGCTGCTGTGTCTCAGCAGTTGGATTTTGAATTGCTGACAGGCGAGATATAACTAGATCAACTTGATTAGTCAGTTCATACTGAAAAGCAGATACAAGTAGATAGTTCACTGATGCATTGTTCACTGGTATCTCCCGATATGAAAAATATTTAAAATGCTATACAAATGTCAGCACAAACTGAGCTTGCAACTCTCTAGACCAAGGCCATGTGATTTCATGTTGCCGCTGCCAACGCCTCACCTCAGCAGATATGTTGCGACCATTGATATACCATGCACGACGACCGTCGGCCCAGGTCATGGCAGGGCCATCTACTCTATGTCTCTGGCCCAGCAACCACCACTCGGCAGTGCCATCCACGGTGATCACTGCGGGCCCATCAGTGCGATGCAGTTGTCCGTCGACATGCCATTCTTTATCGCCATGTAGTGTGGTACAGGCAGGTCCGTCAATTCTATGTCGGCGGCCTAGGACCCACCATTCTTGTCTACCATCCGATGATGTGTATGCTGGTCCATCTAACCTATGCTGTATACCATGCAACCACCATGATTCAGTTCCACAGGGCAATATACTTGCTGGACCGTTCTCACGATGTAGTTTATCATGCACTCGCCAACTGAGAGTGCCGTCGCTGCCCTGATAAGCTGGTCCGTCTACTCTGTGCCGTTGTCCGTATTGCCACCATTCTTTACTGCCATCTGATGAAATCACAGCAGGACCATCTAACCTATGCAGCAGGTCCTGACAGCCAATAACCCAAGTCACAGTACCGTCTGGTCTTACCTTGCGTTTTGATTCTCTGCTGTTGTGTGGGCCGTTCTTCTGCACCATACTGAACCTCACTGCTAGCACAGAATATTTAGTTTTTTTGGCTGGCACAGTTGGTCTTCAACAGCAATGGTCGAAGATGAAACAAGCACTGTCTAGGGTTTGGCCAAGCCGTTGACCTCCCGCAGTTGACGCGCTATCTCACTGTGTATTCGCATGAGATTATCAACAAGATCATGTGACTCCAATCTGTGTGCAAGACAAATTAGTTTTTCTATCTTGTTGATCCTGTCAGTCCAGTCATCTATGTCTTGTGTTGTGTTGGTCATATCTGCTCTAATCGTGATAATTTTATGAATATCGATAGCAAAAAAACCAACGATTTCAAATCAATTGATCTATCGCAATGCCTCGTTGAGGCAGCCTTTTGATCATTGGCCTATTACACGGTGTTCGTGCATAAATTTCTCCGCAAACAGCAGTCTGTGCTGCGTGATTATGTGCAATATCCAAAGTTGTAGACTGTAGTTCAGTGGTGTTGACCTGTGGCACATTTCTAGAATCACAAATTGGTTTAATCATTGACAACAACGTGATCACAAGTTCACTTTGCTTTTGGCCAAACATCTTTGAAAATTCTATCAAGTTGCTGGATAATCTCAGGCTTCACCAGCGTTCAACGTTGCGGCAGCGGAGTTGACTCAGAGGATAACCATAGGCATCATGCCCGATAAAAACATTTTCGCAGACATTTTCCCACCAGTGGCGATGATAATCATTGTATCTATTCCAATATGGTTGGTAGTGTTGGTGATGTTCATACTGGTGGTTGTGATGATGTTCATCAGCAACTGCTTTGGTATTGACCAACATGACAAAAAATACAGCAAGTACGATATTATTCTTCATGATCTATTCCTTGGTCAATTAACTGTTATAGACTAGCCTGCACAGATCACAACCACCTTTGGTCATTGATAAAACAATTCTACAGGCTAGATGATTATAACAGCGGTTTATGACCGAGTCAACTGGTCTTTGACATGAGTTCTATCTATTTGTACAGATGTACCAAGACCTTTTTTCAATTCAAGACCGCCCAGCATGCCTACAAAAGCGCCAACAATTGTGCTGAAGGCCATAGCCAAAATGTTGAAAATTTCCTTGTTGTCCACTCTTGAATCGAATAGCCCTATCAACAGACAGGACATCATGACCAACATGGTCAAACACAGTGTTGAAACCACCCTCAAGAGAATGCGTGCCAACAACTGCTGTTGAAAGTCTGGGCCCATTATTCAGCCGGTCTAAAAATGACAAACACAGTACCACCGCTCTTCATTAGCTTGCTTTGAACCTTGGCTCCGTGTCTAGCAGCAAATATCTTGCTCATGGCCTGATATAGCTTGACTCTGCTGCCAGTGCCATCTTGATTATTTGTGTGTTTCTTACCGCCCATGCCAGAAAAAGTAATGAAACTCCAAGGATGTTTGGTAAAATAATCCTCAATCACAGCGGTTATTGCTGTCAATAATTTGGGAGCAACTGAGCCCCATTGGCCAGTAACAGCATTAGTACCATCAACTGTGAATTCTATATCATATGCCGGCAGATCAGATCTTGCCATGTCAATCTGCCGTGACCAAAAAAACGGATCAATTTTTAAAAAAACTATCTCTATGGTAGAACCATAGAACTCAAAAGTGGCTGTGTCATAATCGGGGTATTGCTCCCAGTGTATATCACTGGGTTTGCTAGACTGTTGTTGGAAAAGTTCATGTAATCGCATGTGTTTATTTATCGGCAAACCGTGACAAAAACGGATCAACTTTAAATCACCAATTCCCTGCAAAACTCTATGATCTTGATACCACAGCGTCGCTGGCGCCATCTCTGCCGAATTAGCATAGCAGATGATATTCTAAGATCAATAGATATTATGCATGGTTGTTTTGCAAAATCAACCAACTGTTATAGGTTCCAAAATTTTTCCAAAACCTGTAGATAATGTTCAAAATTTCTAATAGATGTGGAGTTAGGAGTGGGATTCGAACCCACGTGCCTTTCGGTACAGTTTTGCAGACTGTTGCTTTCGACCACTCAGCCATCCTAACCTTGTGCTGTCTATGGTATCAGTAGCTGATTAGTGTAGTTCTCATGAGAACTACACTAAATTTTATTTGGTTCGGGTGGCAGGCTTCGAACCTACAGTGCTTGCGCGGGAGATTAACAGTCTCCTGGATTTACCAATTCTCCTACACCCGATCATATACTATTTTAAACTGCGATTTGTGCGTGTCAACCAGATTGCCTGTTATTGTCAAGAGGTCACTTGTTGATTAGAAGCCCATAAGGTAACGTGCCAAACCAAAGCCATAGATACTGCAAATTGTGCCGCTACAGATCACCATGCTCCATTTGCGCCATTGTAGACCTACAATAATCCAAAGACCATTAGCTGTGAGACCAAACAGTATATTTAGAGGCCAAATATCAACAGCAGTCAACATCACACTGATCAACAGAGTGGAGGTTGCTGCCCATTCTAACCACCTTGTAGTTTGCATGAAGTTTCCTTGTTGTAGTTCAATTGCCGTAATCGATTGCATTTATGTCTCACCATGTAACTATATCATGTTTTGGGTCTATGTCAACCAGATATTTTGCATGAAACTAATAAATATTCTGCAAGTTGACAAAACTGGGAGTTATATCATGTCATTGAGACTGTTCAACAACAAATATGAACCTATGGGTGGCACTGACTATGTTGGCGGAATAGGTGATCTCTGGGTAGATCTGGTAACAGGGCTGCTGCATTTCAGCGATGGCATGAATCCCGGTGGCAACACTGTGGTTTATACCAATAACGCCAATATTACCACAATCCCAGATGATTTGTTTGTGTATGGCACAATTTACGCAAGCCAGGGATCAGCTACCAACGGTGGCTATACATTCATCAACGAAGGCGGGGCTGATACAGGGATGTACTCGCCAGGTGATGGCGATCTAAGGTTTTACAGCCAGGGGAACCCTGCACTGCGAATACCACCTGGGGCTGGCAATGTCACAATATATGGCAGCATCTATCAAGCCTATGGCAACACACATGTTGGCACCACCTATGCATATGATGTCAGCGGACAGAAGTTGACAGTGTCAAATGGTGGTACAGTAAACTTCCCTAATTTCTCAGGATCAATTGTGGTCAATGATCAAAATGGGGGAAATGTTGAGTATTGGTTGGCAGGAGGTGGTGCAGGCGCTACGGTTCGCATAGCCAATACACGACCATCCAACAACACTCTGACCTATAATGCAGGTCTCAGTGGTTACGTTTGGACCAACAACAGTGGCGGTACCGGCCCGTTCACCTTTGCACCTATACGCATGCGCACAGTGGCCTAGCCGCAGACAAGATTTTCAGTCAGCGACTGCCAGGTGGTCATGCCTGGCCAGTCGGCTGCCCACAGCGTGACTTCATAGACACTAACACCCTTGCTGCCACTGCCACTCAAGCAACAGATGCCAGTGTCTTCGAACAATTCTCTGAAACCCCCGTCCAGATAGCCACAAGTGTCTATGTGCAACTCACCGTACCAGCCTGGACCACCTAGGGGTAGATCTGGATCTCCAATCCAGTTCTGCTGTTGGCCGCGAGGGGCACAGTGAGCGTTGCGGAGAAAGGGTTTCCACTGCATGTGGTCAAAATACAAGTTTGTAATCTGCCAAACATGCGGGTTGTTTTTGGTGATGGTCGGACGACGGCGGTATGGTCCATGCATCACATAATGTCGATCTTCCAGCAGCGTTTGATTTGACAGGACCCAGGCTGCAATATCGTCTGTGCACACAGCAGTGGCCCACAGTGTCTGCAGTGTGGTGTGACATGCGGACAAGCGAGCACTGCGGATCTGTGCAGCCTTTTGCTGGCGCAGCCACCGACGACGATGGCCATTGTAGGCCGACTGGTGTTCAAAGATCTTGCCGGTATCTGGGCACTTGTAGGCTGTGATCTTCATGCAGCATGGTCCCTGCCAGGAGGTTTCACTATCATAACAGTCTGTGTCAAACCGTCAACCTGTATCTTGCCAAGACCGCCTGCAGGTCTGTGATCAAACTGTTCAACTCGGGTACGCGAGCGATAGCAGCATCAAGATTGCCATAATGGTGTTCAAGACATTTCAGGAGTAGATCTTTGATAGCAGCCTCGTTTGGTTCCATTCTGAGGCTGCTAGATGCATACAATGTTTCAAGTGTGGATTCCTTCTGCTGGAACCAAGTTTCTAATTTTTCAAACGACCATTCACCTCGACGAATACTTTTCAAAATTTCGCGATCTCTTTGGAGGTCTAGATCTTGGGTCGCCAGCAGTTGTTCGCATTCGAGCGCAAGCCTAACTACATGATAGGCAAATTTGGTGTCCATACCAAATTTTTCAATGTCAGCAGCGCGCTTTGGATTTGAACTGTTGGTTTTATTCCTGATTTTGCTCATTTGAGCATACGCATAACCTCGAAGTTTGAAGTAGCAACCTCTGTGGAAGAAAAGTTTGCGATTTTCCAGAATGAGTTCTCCAACAGCTGTTGTGTGGATGACACAATTACGAGGCACCGATAATGAATCTAGCATATTGGGATTGTTGTCCATGCACAGTTGGAAGTATTTCACAATGCCCCAGACTGAGAAGTCCATTTCCACAGCCCGATTGGGATCCTGGATATGATGCTCGCTCCACTGTTGAAAGCGCTGAATCTGCTGGCCAAATCCGGGAATTTCACCCGCTAGGTGCGGAAACACCTGATCCTTGGGCGGCACTGCCACACCATAGATATCCTGATCGCTGGTGTTGGTACCGACACCATAGGCTGCACTGCCCATGATCACCAACAGCACTGTGTTGTCTGGCAGCCAGCTCGGCGGGTGTATGAGATTGCGCTTGGTTAGATCCTGCAGCAGCATGTGATGTCTCCAATTGACCTGTGCATGCTAGCAGATCTGCAGCAGTTGTCAACACCAGATCAGACGGAACCACACAACTGTTTCAGCTGTGACCATGTTGTCGTCAAATAGCACTCTGATACGGTTTTCACCTGGTGACCATTCAGCAAGCCAGCCTTGGCCACTGCATGAATACAGACCTTTGCCTCTGGGTCCCACGTGATCTGACAGCCAATTGCTGATCAGTACCAAATGTGTTATGGCACCAGTGATGCCACCTGTTGTAGCTGATTCGCCAATGAATACCACTGTCAACGGTCATATCCCCAGGTCAGCAGAAACTGCGCAGCAGATTCCCTGTCAACAAACACCACACGGCCGCCGCCGATCCATGAATAGGCGCGCCCTGCTAGATTTTCTTGACACCAGTCTATAGCTGACAGGATATCATAGTTGCCTTTCAGTTTATGTTCAACCATCCACGGGTAGCCGCGTATTTGCCATGCTAGGTCGGCTTTTTGCATTCAACAGGGACCTTTGGTAGACCATCAAGATGATCACTAAAATATTTAACGCAGCATTTGTCAGTTGTCAACTCCGCCAGTCTCTTGGATGAGAATAATAAATATCCACATGAAACTTGTGGAAATTATAACGCTGCGGCAATTAGCAGCACTAGAGCAAGCACTGGGCAGACGTGGACTGTTGAGAGGTTTGTTGGGCACAGCAGCCAGTAGCAGCACCGCTCAGGCCAAACGTACCGCAGCCACTGAACCAAAACATCACACCAGTGCCAAGACTCTGGACAGTGATAAACTGCAAAAGTCAACTGACAGCACGGCGATGTCTGCTGATCGTCGCAGAGAGCAGGCCATAGCAGGCGCTGCACAAGCAGCAGGTATAACTGGCCGCGAACTGGCAGCATTTCTCGCTCAGTTGGCTACAGAAACTGGTGGGTTCCTGCACCTCGAAGAACGTGGCAATCCCAATGAGTGGAACCAGAAATACGGCCCAGAAGGCAATGCTGCTGTGGCACAGATTTTGGGCAATTCGCTGCCAGGAGACGGAGCTCTGTTTCATGGTCGTGGTCTGATTCAATTGACGGGACGCAGCAACTACAACAGACATGCCGGTTTCATTCTGGGCAAGAGTGGGAAATGGACAGAGAAAACAGCAGGCAAACTCAGTGACATGTCTACGGCCACAACAGTGGCAATTGATTTTTGGAAAACACGAGTGAGACCCAGGGTCAACAACTGGGATGATGTAGCAGCAGTGACCAAGGCCGTCAATGGCGGTCAACGAGGCCTAGAAGATAGACTGAAGAATTATGCCTGGTACAAGGCACAGATGAAATTGTGAGAAAAACGCAGTTTTTTTGAGATTCTTATCAATGAATTCAAAGACATATAACTGAAATTTTTAGGCTATGCAGTTCTGCTCTATACTGCTAGGTTTTGCAGAGATCCAGTTGTAGTTCACTTTGCACGCACATGTGGCCCTATTTGGTATGACAAATCTGCGGTGGTACCAGGGATCGGATTCGAACCGACACTGTAGAGATTTTGAGTCTCCTGCCTCCTGCCGTTGGGCTACCCTGGCACAAAATCACGGGACTTAAGGATTTGATCCTGCCCTTGCAAAAGTTCACTTCACAAAATACCACAAATGAAATGTCTTGTCAACATTTAACTTTAACCATCAGTCTATGGAAACTACCGCGGAGCAAGCTGTTGCGGGATTTCGCGCGAAAAATAAATGCCATACGGAACAAACGCGATTTTCAGTATGGTACCCGCAGAGAGATTTGAACTCTCAACACAGGGCTTTTAAGGCCCTTGTCTCTACCATTTGGACTATGCGGGCTCTGTGCCATCACAGCAGTAAATGAAATTTCTGTCAATCCGCCCAGGCTGGGCGGCCTAATCGCTGATGTTTTTGGTGCTTATTTTGGTTACCAAACGCCCAGCAATTGCCAACAGCAGGATAGCAATGCTTTCGTTGATCAATGACATTCCATCATGATCCTTGTTCTGCAGAATAATCAATCTGCAGATAGCTGTAATGGCAATAAACAGTGGTATTTTAATTGGAATATCATGTGATCCAAAAAATGCCGCAACCATAGCCAGTACCTCAGCATAGATAAACAACTGCAGCATGTCTTTGAGTTCAAACAGTTGAGCAGTCCAGAGAGTATTCAACTCCGAACCAACTGCCCCAATGGCATAGGCTGCGATCACCAGCAGCACTGCTTTCTCTAGATACTGTATACCAATCTTTATCATAACAGACCCTTTGCTCTATACCAGCTGTGTCTCTTTAACCACGCAACTCCTCAAGACCAACCCTCTGCATCGACCATGCCAAGGTTGAGAGCTCAGTTAGATGCACGCAGTTCTGCCAGATTGCGATTGTGCCCGCGTGCAACAAATGGAATGTCGCAGCGGCGAAGACCTAGGTCGGCCAGTTCGTGTGCACCAAGACGTTCCAGTTCATATACAGTGCGGTTATAGGTAATCCAACGGTGAAAGGCATTGCGTAGATAAGCAAAAACTGTGTTGATCATTGAAGTATTTCCCTGTGTGATTTTGTCTGTGTCACAACTATATAGCGTGTTGCGCCGCACAAAACAACCGCATTTAATGCATAGCTGGTGCACAGTTATGCATTAAATGCATGAAGTGCAGAAATGGAATACACACATGCTATTGGAACTCTGTGGCATCTTTGTTGGAACGAGTCAGATAGGCAGGGCTAATAAACTTGCAAATCTTACGACCATGTGATGAATGATAGCCACCATCAGCACAAGTGACAACCACACCCTCACGGATATTATCACCACCAATCATGGTCTTGCCATCACGCACCTTGACAATGGCATCAAGGTCAAAAGGACCAGAATACAGCACGGGCAGCATTTCCAATTCCAATTCACGACAAACAATTTCTGCATCACGGCGAGTTAGAAATTGTTTTCCAATCTGAACATCAAATACTCGGAACTCAGGTGAATTGGTGCCATACTTTAGGTCCTGAACCGACCCGCCAAAGATTTCTCCATAAATTTTAATCACCGTATTGCTATGCGTGTTTGATATTGCACGAAGATTGTGTTCAAAGCCATTATCCAGCAACTCACGTAGATTGCGGACATAAAGGTTACCATCATTGTTGCTGTTGTTTTTGAACACCAAACCCTGCTTGCCAAGACCTTTGCTGCTGACAGTGATATTACCCTGTTCTCCAAACATTTCTAGATGGTTTAGCCCAGGAATATACTGCATAAGACAGAATGACCCATGTGCTTTTTCCACAGCATTCACACGGGTATTCTCATCAAAGATATCAGGAACACTTTCCCAACGCTCAAAGTCATAGTTGGTAGCGGCCTCAGAAACATTGGCAACTTCACCAGCCATGGCCACAGGAATTGGCGGCTCATACTTGGTAATACCAAGAATTTCTGCCACGTCCATTCCAGGAAATACTTTACAAGATTCTCCATTGGCGTCTGTGATGTATCCCCATCCTGTTTCAAGATGGGGCAAAAGTCGATGTTCACGAACAGGATACAGCAAACCTTCTGAAAACACGCCTCGAAGTTTTAGAGCCTTGACCCTGTTGCCGTTTGATCCAGAAAGCATGCCAACATTCTTTTCTTCATTCCAAAAGCCCATCTCCTTGAGCAGCCATTCTGGCAGAAGTGCCGCAGATGGAATA